>BNJU01002190.1_pt1 | contig 170701 bp, 243 predicted proteins | sample 8539281 | NCBI WGS metagenome assembly BNJU01 (sample SAMD00202456, study PRJDB9452) | human saliva metagenome | isolation source: human saliva | place: Japan | reverse complement strand
AATATTTTAACTGAGTATACACTTCGTAACCTTTCAGCAAATCTCTAGCCTTTAAATCAACTAATTCTATCATAAATGCTAACTCGTAAACTTTAGCTCCTAATTTTTCCACTAGCTTAACCATTGCTTCGGCTGTTCCTCCTGTTGCTAACAGATCATCTACTATTAATATTTTTTTGAATTTTTTTTCAAAGGCATCCTTGTGAATCTCTATGCTATTTTTTCCATATTCCAATGAATATTCCACACTTTCCACTTCTGCTGGCAATTTTCCAGGCTTTCTTGCCGGAACAAATCCAGCACCGATATTATATGCAATTGCAGCTCCAAAAATAAAACCTCTCGCATCGGCACCTACTACATAATCAATTCCTTTATTTTTTTATATCTGTCTGTAAAATCCTTTATGATAATTTCCAATCCTCTTTTATCCTTTAAAAGCTGTTGTAATATCTCTAAAAGTTACTCCCTTTTCTGGAAAAATCCTTCACTGAACGCACTAATTTCTTTAATTCTTCTTTTTCTTCAACTGTCATTTTATTTTTTTCCTCTTTTTCTGAAAATTTTAATTATAATATTAGAATCTTTTATTCATTCCATAAACTTCCTAAATAATTTTCTACCTTTTTCGCCATTCATTAATTTTAATAAATTCTCTTTAATATTTGGATAAACTGTCATTTTTTTGAGCTCTTCTTTTGTTACAAATTTCAAATCAGTTAAAACAGCTTCATCTCCTAATTTTATGATACTGTCATTTTTTTCATTGCGATGTATTCTAAAAAAATAAATTTAAAATGTGACGCTCTTTATTTGGATAAATAGTTTCTGAAAAAAATAAAAAAACTCATCAACTTCTATATCCATATTTGTTTCTTCCTTGTATTCACGGATTAATGCTTCCTTTGCAGTTTCGCCCTCAGTCATTTCCTCCACCAGGAATAAGCCAGTATTTTTTTATTATTTTTTTGTAATGCTGGATTAGTAGAATCTTGTCATTCTCAATAAGAATTCCTGCTACACGTATTCGAGGTCTAATCTCTTCCATTTTCTCTCCTTACTTCTTCCTTATCTTCTTTTTGCTCAATAATAATCGCTCTTACTCTTTCAACACGTTTATTATCTACATCCGTTACTTTCAATATAAAGTTATTTTCCTTAACTTGATCGAAAACTTCAGCAACTTTTCCCAATTTATCCTGAATATATCCAGAAATTGTATCATATTCTTCAGACACTGGGATTTCTATTTCCAATTTGTCATTTATTTCCTCAATAGGCGTGTCCCCTCTTATATCAAATATTTTTTCACGAATTTGTTGAATATTTTCCTCTTCCTGATCAAATTCATCCCTTATTTCCCCAACAATTTCCTCCAGCAAGTCTTCAATTGTAACTATTCCCTGAGTTCCTCCGTATTCATCAATTACAATTGCCATATGAAGCTGCTTTAACTTAAATTCTTCCAGTAATTCGACTAGCGGCTTTGTAATTGGAACAAAGTAGGCTTCCTTCATAAAATCCTTTATAGGCGGATTATTTCCTGTTTGCCTGTCATAATGAAGCAAATCCTTCATATGAACTGTTCCTACAATATTGTCAATCGTTTCGTTATAGATAGGAATACGTGTGAATCCTTGATCTAAAAATTTCATTCCATACATCTTCAATTCTGCTTTTCAGCCTCCAATGCAAAAAAACATCTATTCTGGGAGTAAGTATTTCCTTGACGGTTGTTTCTGAAAAATTCAAAAATACTGCTTATCATTTCTTCTTCGCCCTCTTCAAACACACCGCTTTCTGTTCCAGCCTTTAAAAAGTCAAAAATTTCATCTTCTGTTATCTCAAACATCTGATCCTTTACTTTTTATTTTTAAATATTCCAACAACAAATCTTGAAATATGTATAAACAGCTGAATTAACGGTCTTAAAACAATTCTCACTGTATTTAGCGGTATTATTAATGTTTCTAGAAACTCCATAAATATTATTTCTAGCTACCAATCTTGGAATTAATTCTGAAAATAATAAAATAAAAAAATAATTAATACAAAAAATGAAATCCCCAAATAAAGACCTTTTTGCATAGATTTTTTTATTAAATAAATTCCTGTAAAAACCATTGAAGAATAAGAAATTGTCTTTACAAACAAAAAGTGTTGTAAGCAATTCATTTGGATTTTCCAGCCAAAGTTTTTAAAAGTTCACTTTCCTTTAGTTTTTTTCCTTTTCCTTTGAATCGCTTTTTAAATGAATCTGTTTAAGTGATGACAATGCAGATTCTGCAGCTGATAAAAATGATGTAAAAAACAATAAAACTAACAACAGAACAATATTCAACAAAATCCTTTTCTCTTCCAAATTTTATCCCTTCTTTTTTTATTTATATTTTTTTATAAAAAAATTACTCAATAATCATCAATGTTTGACCTTTTTTTATACTTTCGTTATCCTTAACAAAAAAATCTTTTTAACTTTCCCTGAAACTGTTGATTTAACTTCATTCATAAGTTTCATTGCTTCAACTATGCAAAGCGTTTGCCCTTCTGTTACAGAATCTCCTTCCTTTACAAATGGACCTGCCGCTGGTGATGGCGAACCATAAAAAGTTCCAACCATTGAGAAGTAATTTTTGTTCCTGAAATTTCTTCTGGAGCCACTTGCTGTACTGGAGCAGAATCTTCCACTTCTTGAACTTCCACTTCCTGCGTAATATTTGAAGCCACTGCAGGTTGAGCTATTGGACTTCCAAAAAAATAACATTTCTTTCCTTTTTTTCTTAGTTAATGAAACTTCAAAATTATTATCTTCATATTTTACAGATTCAATTTTGTTTTCATTCATACTTTCAGCTAATTTTTTTCAATAAATTTAATTTTATCCTTCATCAATTTTCTCACTTTCTTTTTTTTATTTTGATTTGTTTATTTTTCTGTTTGTATGATTTTAATGTATTTTTTTATTAGCATTGCGATTGTCATTGGACCAACTCCGCCAGGGACTGGGGTAATAAATGAGGCTTTTTGAAACTTCATCAAAATCCACATCTCCGCATATTTTCCCGTCTACCCTATTTATTCCAATGTCAATTACAGCAACTCCATCTTTCACATCTGAACCTTTAACTAATTTTGGAGATCCTGCTGCCGCTATTATAATATCAGCCTTTTGAAGCTTTTCAGACAAATTTTTAGTTCTTGAATTACAAGTTTGAACTGTCGCATGCTTTTGCATTAATAAAAGCGACATTGGCTTTCCTACAATATTACTTTGCCCAATTACAACAATATCTTTTCCCGTCAATTCAATGCCATATTCTTCAAACATTTGAATTACTCCAAAGGGTGTGCAAGGCAAGAATCCTGTTTCATCTCCAATCATCATTTTCCCAATATTTGTTGTATGGAATCCATCTACATCCTTTTCTGCTGAAATTGCATTTATAACCTCCAGTTCATCAATGTGCTTTGGAAGCGGCAGTTGAACCAGAATACCGTCTATACTATCATCATTATTTAATTTTTTTCAATTTCCAAAAGTAAATTTTTCCTCTGAAATATTTTTCATCAAGTCTGATTGTTTCAGAATGAAATCCAACTTTTTCACAAGCTCTTATTTTATTTCTCACATAGATTTTTAGAAGTTGGATTTTTCTCCCTACTATAATTACCGCAAGCCCAGCTTTTTCTGCCAGCCTTTTCCTGCAATTCACCATGTACTTCTTTGATTTCCTCCAAAGTCTTTTTCTGAAAGTGCTTTTTCCATCAATTATAGTCATAGCTCTCCTTTCAATATTCTTTTTTTATTATTTTTTTAAAAGTCTACAAAACTTGATTAATACAACATTTTTTTCAACTTTTATTTTTTTACATTTTTCAATTAATTATTATTTATTCTCCAAAAATTCAATTCCTGCAATTTTGCTGAAATATCCATATCCACAACTTTTTACGTTTTCACCTAGTTCCAATTTATAAGTTGTCATATTGAGTATCGCAGAAATTCCATTTTTTTACAAGTCCTTCCGCTGCAATTTGTGCCTGTTCCTTTACAACTGCCAAAATTGCCATATCAATTTTCGTATTAGAATCATTTTTTTCATATTTTTTTATAAATTCTCCTACATTTCTAATATCTTGAACAATTAAATCATTTGCAGCTACTTTTTCCCAATTTTATTACTATCTTTGTCAAATATTCCAACAATTTTAAAAGCCTTCACCTAGAACATCTAAATTTGATGAAAGCATTTCTCCCATTTTACCGTGCCCTACAATTATAACATTGTTAATTTTGTCAATTCCAAGAATTTCTGTAATAATTTCTATCAATTTATCAACATCATAACCTTTTCCACGCACACCAAACTCACCAAATGTCGATAAATCCTTACGCACTTGAGCAGAAGTGGTATTCATAATTTTAGCAAGTTCAATTGAATTTATTTCATTATCCTGTTTTCTCGCTTCCTTTAGAATAGATAAATATTCTGTCAATCTTTGTACAACTCTTTCTGAAATTTCCAATTTTTAACTTCATATTTCCTCCTATGAAAAATTAGAAAAATTATCCACTTAAAAAAATTATAATAAAACATTCAAAAAAATAGATTAGCTATAAATATAGCCTAACTTTCTACCCGCATTTTAAGATAGACGCTATAATAACTTTTTCTCCAGCTGTCATTTTACGTCCATTAATAATATCGGCTCCCCTTTGAAGCTTTTTCCCTTCAAATTTTGCCTCCAAAATCAATAGCCCACCATTTGCAACTTTCACAACAGGCCCTTTTTTATTAATAATCTCAACAACTGTACCATTTTCCATTTCGTTCCCATTTTCATCCTCATACTTTTTATCAATTTTTTCACTTTTGTAAATTTTTATATTTTCACCTTTTTCATTAAAAGTATATGCCGCTGGAAATGGATTCAATCCACGTATCTGATTATAAATGACTTCCTTTGTATTATTCCAGTCAATTTTAGCCTGCTCCTTCGTAATCGGCTTCACTAAAGTAGCCTTGCTGTCATCCTGCTTTTCCGCCTGAACTTCCCCATTTTCAATCAATTTCAAAGCCTTAGTAAGCCCATCTGCTCCCAATTCCTTCAATTTATCGTGCAAAGTTCCAAGAGTGTCATCTTCTGTAATTTCACAATATTCCCTCAAAATCACATCTCCAGAGTCAAGCCCTTCTTCAATATACATTATGCTCACTCCAGTTTCGGCATCGCCATTTAAAAATAGCAGAATGAATAGGCGAAAGCTCCCCGATATTTTGGCAAAAAGTGAAGAATGAACATTTATTATCCCATATTTGGGAATATCAATAATTTCTTTTGGTAAAATTTTTTTCCATAAGCCACAACCACAATCAAATCAGGATTTATTTCCTTAATTTTTATTAATAACTTCCTCATCCTTCATTTTTTTCTAGGGCTGAATAATTTCCACATTATTATCAATTCCAAACTGCTTTTACAGGAGAAAAATATTATTTTATTTCCTCTAGCATTTCTTTTGTCCTCTTTTTGTAAAAAAATAAAGCTGTAAATCAGTATTTTTTTAAATACAACTTCCAAACTTGGTATTGCAAATTCAGGTGTTCCCATAAATATTGTTTTCATTTAATTTCCCCACTTTCCTGACTTTTTCCAAACACATTTATTTTATTTAAATAAAAATAATATTCTAATCCAAGTCCCTGTAAATTCTACCCTTAGCAAAATCCTTCTTTAAAACATCCAGCTTTTTAGCAACAAGCCTTTTATTCAAAATTGAAAGCCTATCTGTAAACAAAATTCCTTCAATATGGTCAAATTCATGCTGAAATGCCCTAGCCCACATTTCTTCCAATTCTTCAACAACTTCTTCTCCATTTTCATTCAAATATTTTACCTTGATTTTTGCAGGACGATTAACCCTTTTATAAACCCCAGGAATACTCAAGCATCCTTCCTCCATATCTGCAATTTCCTCAGAAAATTCCAGTATTTCAGGATTAACAACTTTTTTCAAAATCCCGTCATGCTCAAGCACAAAAAATCTTTTAGCAATATCCACTTGATTTGCTGCAAGTCCCACTCCATTAGCCTTTCTCATAAGAGCAACCATTTCATCCAGAGTTTCTCTTACATTATCATCAACTTCATCAACTTTTTCCGCTTTTTCTCGTAAAGTTGGGTGTCCGTATAAAACTATTTTCATTTTTATTTTTTCTCTCCTTATTAAACTCATTATTATACATTTTATTTTATCATATTATTTGATAAATTTTAATACAAAACATCAATTAATTTTTTATTTTTCATTTCTCAATTTTCTTAAATCCTAATTTAGTCTCCGACACAAGCACCGCAAAAAGTACCAATCCCGCTCCAACTGCCACTCTAAGCGACAATCTCTCGCTCAATATAAAAAATGCAAAAAGTGGAGCAAATAACGATTCTGTCGACATTAAAATTGAAGCCCTCGTAGAAGTCGTATATTTTTTTGGCAAAAATGTCTGCAGCACTGTCGGTATCGCCGTTGAAAAAAATTGTCAAATAAATTATCGAAACTAGCATCATTCCAGCAGGCTTTTTCAACTTTACTCACATCTGAAAAAAATAAAAAAAGTTTGCTACAAATAATATTCCCGCCACAAGCATTTGCATAATGACCAATTTTAAAGGCTCAACTTTTTTACTAAAATATCCATTCGTTGCAATCTGACCCGCAAAAAACACCGCACTTATAATTGTCAAAATATCACCAAAATTAAGGTTTGCAAGATTCATCTTCCTGTCAAAACTAATTACAGCAACTCCTAGTACACAAATAACTGAAGCCAGAAATGCAAAAACATCGGGACGCTTTTTATGCAGCAGCCAAAAAATATAAGGCACAATTATAACATTAATCGAAGTAAAAAAAGCATTTTTACTGGCAGTTGTAAGCATTGCCCCATAAGTTTGAAAGGCATATCCAAAAAACTGAAAAATTCCAACTATCAATCCAGCAAAAATATCATGTTTTGTAAAGTTACCAATTTTTCTAAAGAAAATCCCATAAAGAATAAGCCCTCCCACAAGAAATCTAATCGCCGATAAATAAAATGGATCAATTCCAGTATTTAACCCAATTTTTACAAATACAAATCCAAGTCCCCAAAATATCCCCACAAAAAGCAGCCCAAAATCTGCCAAATACTGTTTCACAAAATTTCTCCTTACCATATTTCAAATTAATCTTCTAAATTATTGAAAAAAACTTTTTTTATAAATATCCATTTTCAAAAAAATTCGTTTTCTATTTTCCCATCATTTTTTTCCAAATATTCCACCACAAAATCATGCACAAGTTTAATTTCCTTCACATTTTTTACAATATCCGTAAAAAGCATATCAGACACTCCACTTTGCCTTGTTCCTAAAATTTCCCCAGAATTACGTAATTTCAAATCTTCTTCAGCAATTTTGAATCCATCTGTCGTTTCTTCCATAACTTCCAGCCTTTTTGCCGAAATTTCATTTGTTGTTTCAGATTCCAAAAAGCAGTAGGACTGGTATTTTCCCACGTCCAACTCTTCCACGCAGCTGATGAAGCGAGGAAAGTCCAAATCTTTGAGCATCACGGATTACCATAATCGAAGCATTTGGCACATTTACTCCAACTTCGATTACTGTTGTGGAAACTAGAATGTCAAGTTCGTGATTTTTAAACTGTTCCATAACCTTCTGCTTTTCCTTGTAGTTTTGCCGTCCGTGCATAAGCCCAATTTTTCTATTTGGAAAAATTGAAATATATTCCTCATAAGTTTCCTGTGCCGATTTTACATTCAAAGTTTCACTTTCTTCAATTAACGGCGACACTATATAAACTTGCCGTCCATCCTTCATTTTCTTTTCCATAAAATTATACATTTTTTGCCTGTCAATTTCATTTTGTATCCACTTTTGTCTTAATCGGACTTCTTCCAGCAGGCAGCTCGTCAATGATCGATACATCCAAATCTCCGTAAATTGTAAGTGCAAGCGAACGTGGGATTGGAGTGGCACTCATAACAATTAAATTGGCAAGATTTCCCTTATCACGTAAAAGTTTTCGCTGTGTTACTCCCAAACCTGTGCTGCTCATCAATTACAATTAGTCCCAAATTTTTGAAAATTACGTTATCTTCAATTAAAGAATGTGTTCCAATTACAATATCTACAAGTCCTTCTTTTATCTCGTTCAGCAATTTTTCCTTTTTCTTTCCCTTCACACTCCCAGTCAAAAGTTCCACTCGTACATCAAGATTCATAAATTCATCTACAATTCCCAGATAATGCTGCATTGCAAGAATTTCTGTAGGCGCCATAATTACACCTTGATAATTATTTTCAACCATATAAAGAAGCATTATAAACGAAACAATTGTCTTTCCAGAGCCAACATCGCCCTGAATCAGCCTATTTACAATCTTTCCAGCCTTTAATTCAGAATAAATCTCCTTTAATTACACGCTTCTGTGCTCTTTGTCAAATTTCATAATCCAGACCCTTTATAAATTTGCTCACAAGACTTTTGTTGTCCTCAAGTTTATAAATATTCTTATTTGCCTTGTCAACACTAAAACGATTTTGCAAAATTCCCATTTCCAGAAGCAAAATTTCCTCAAGCATAAATCTTTTCCGTGCCTTGCTCTGCTTTTCCTCGTTTTCTGGAAAATGAATATTCAAAACTGCTTCTTTTCTTCCAAGCAATTTTTTTCCTTCTGTAAAAAAACTCCTTTGGCAAATTTTCCTGCAGCAAATATCCATAATCCATAAGTGCATTTTCCATAACTTTTCTGATTGCCTGCTGTCTAAGTGATTCTGTAGACGGATAAATTGGCAATATCTGCTTTTGTTCCTGCATATCAAAACTAGCCTGCTTGATTTTTTTATATTCAGGATTTATAAGCTGAAATTTCATAGTTTTTCTCACTTTTCCATAAACAGTAATTTCATCCCCAATATGAATTCCATTTTTCACAAACCTGTTATTAAACCACACAAGCTCAATCATTCCACTATCATCACTCAAAACAGCCCGAAACATAGTCCTTCCAGATTTTATATACTGATTAGCCACATTTACAACTGTTCCTGCAAAATCACAAATTCATCTGCCAAAAATATCACCGATTTTCTTATGATTATTTCTATTTTCATAAGCTCTTGGGAAAAAAATAAAGCAGATCATAAAGTGTAGAAACTCCCAATTTTTTTAATTTTGGAATATTTGTTTTTGTAACACCTTTTATTTTTTTACATTTTCCAAATTTTCATAAAAGCAAGTTATATGTTTTCATAGTCATTTCCGCCTTATTTATATTACTTTTTGAAATTAAATCTGTATGTATAAATCAAATTAATTTTACTATAATAATACCATAATTTGTTTAAATTTTTCCATATTTTGAAAGAATAAAAATACTACTAATTGTATAAATGTCAAACATTTGTTACAAAAATATGTAAAAAGTAATAAATTTAATCTTTTACTCATGTTTTAAAATAAAAATTACTATATGTTAAAATTTATATTTAGATAAGTAATTATTTATAATTTTATTGAGAAAATAATAGACAAATTTAAAAACTTTAGTATAAAAATAAAGAAACATATAAGGAGATAATACAAAAATGAGTTTAATTAAAGAAAGAAAAAGTTGAAAATATTGAACTTTTTATGATTTGATATTTGTTTATGCTATTTCAAAAATATCAGGAATTATTCATCTCCCTCATCATGGAGTGATTGAGCCTTGGACATTTTTAATTTTTGTATTAGCATCGCTCGTTGTCTTACAGGAATGGCTGTATATGACAAATTATTTGAATAGGCTTGGGACATTTAACTTTCGTGAAATTATGACCATGTGTAAATATGACGGCAGGATTGTTTGTCTAATTCTTTTTAGCAGATTGGAGTCAAGCCTACTATCCTTTTACAATTTCAATGTTAATTATGGCTTTGAGTGTAGCATTTTTGTATCACTGTCAAGCAATGAAAAAGGATTTGGTGAAAAAAGCTGTTAATGCGAGAAATATTCTTTTTAATTGTTAGTTCATTGCTTTATAGTCAGTCTGTTCGTAAATTTTTATATTGGAACAATACTTCTTATAGTTACAAACTTTTCAGGAGTTTTTTTCTTCTGTAATTTACAAAATTAAATTTGACAATAATGTTGCTAAGTTTGGACATTTAAAAGAACGATTTGAATTATTGACAATTTTGTTCTTTGGAGAAATGATTGTCGGAATTACAAAATATTTTGATATAAAGCATTTTACAATTTATCCATTTATCGCTTTTAATTGCAATATTTTCACTATTTGGAACATATACAATCTTGATAAACAAAAATGATAAACTATCATCTTGTAACACGTGATTGGTACTGATGTATTCACATTTTTCCTGCTAATTAGTTTAGGAATTATAATTTCCGCTTGGAATTTAATTGGGCAAGAGCCGAATAAAAACTTTTTGGCACTTTTTTACATTTTTGGATATACAGGCTTTTACTTAATGTTATTCATAAATAGTATTTACCTAGACAAAAGAAAAAGCGTCTGAACAAAAAGGATTTTTCAAAAATTTTTAGGAATCTTAACTATTTCATTTATAGCAATTTTATTTTTAGAAAAATTTTTATGATTATGGAATTTTCGATATTGTTTCTAACTTGTGCAATTTTACTGATAATTGCTAGGAAGTATAGGAAAATACAATCTTAGAGCATAATTACAGTAAATAAAATTTTTATAACGTAAACAAAAACTGCCTCAATATTCTGAAGCAGTTTACTTTTTATTTTTCATAAATTTATTATTTAATCTAGTCTATTTATTTTTCGATAATCACTGTTTTAGGATCAACTTTATTCCCATAAACAGGCTCAAGAGTTGCTTTATACGCTTTTTCAAAGAATCCTTCCTTAGTAAGAGCATCTATTTCAGTATTTAGCCAGTCTAGCAGTTCCTTGTTCCCTTTTCTTACAGCTGGAGCAATGTAGTCCTGTTCTCCTAACTGTTTAACATCCACAACAAATCCTGGATTTTCTGTTGCCCATGCAAATACTAGAGTATTATCGTGTGCAAGTGCAGCTCCCCTTTTATCTAATAATGCGTTAAATGTTTCTGTATTTTGGTCATATTTCAACAATTCTATATCTGGATAATTTTTAGTAAAGTAAATTTCTGCTGTTGTTCCTTTGTTCACTATTAATTTTTTACCTTTCAGCTCCTTCACATCTTTTATTGGAGCACCTTCTGGCGAAACAATTCCTAGCGACACTTTCATATAAGGTTTTGCAAAAATCAACTTTTTGTTTTCTTTCGTCTGTTACTGTAAAGTTTGCTAGAATAATGTCAACTTTATTTGATAATAAATATTCCACTCTGTTTGCAGCTTCTAATGTGATAAATTCTATTTTATTTTTCGTCGCCTAATAAATCTTTAGCAAGTCTTTTTTTGCCAAATAAACATCATATCCCTTGATTTTTCCCATTTTTCATCCACAAATCCAAATGGCGGCTTATCTCCGAATACTCCTATTCTTATTTTTTTCCTGCTTTTTTTATTGCCTCAATTGATCCTGGCTCAGCACTTCCCTTTCCACCTTTTTCCACAGACTTTATTGCAAATACTCCTAAAACTAAGATTGCAATAATTTTTACAAACCTTTCAAAAATTTTTTTTCATAATTACCTCCAAGTTTATTTATATTTTTTTGTTTTTTTATAAACACAATTCATATTAATTAAATCAACAAAAGCCGATTCCATCTTATCTTTCTTTTCAAAATTAAATATATTTAAGAATTTCTTAGCCCTTTCAGTTTTTGGATTTCTAAAAAATTCCAGCGGATAATTTGTTTCAACGATTTCTCCAGAATCCATAAATACTATTCTATCTGCAACCGCTTTAGCAAATTCCATTTCATGAGTAACGATTATCATTGTCATTCCTTCCTTTGCCAGTTCCAGCATTACATCCAGCACTTCCCTTACCATTTCAGGATCAAGTGCCGCTGTAACTTCATCAAACAGCATTATTTCTGGATTCATACATAGTGATCTTATAATTGCTATTCTTTGTTTTTGTCCCTCCTGACAGTTCTCTTGGATATGAGTTCTTTTTATCTAGAAGTCCTACTCTTTCGAGCAGTTTTTCCGCTTGCTCTGTAACTTCCTTTTTATCCCTCTTCTGTACTTTAAGCGGTCCTAACAGAAGATTTTGCATAACTGTCATGTGATCAAATAATTCGTAACTTTGAAACACCATTCCTATTCTCTGGCGTATTAAATGCCATTTTGTCTTGTCTTTATTGATAACATTTCCTTGTAATTTTATTTCTCCAGACTGAATTTCTTCAAGTCCGTTTATACATCTTAAAAAGTGTACTTTTTCCCACATCCAGAAGGTCCCTAGTATTACTACAACCTCGCTTTTATTTACTGAAAGTGAAACTCCTTTTAGTGCGAGTACGCCTTTTTTTATATTCTTTTTTTATATCAGAAAGTTCCAATAAAAACTTCCGAATCTGCCATTTTGCTTACCTCCATTTCCTTTATTTTTTTAAACAGCCCATTTTTTTCTCCATTTTTCTTTTGATAATAATGTAATTGGATAACAAATTATGAAAGTATAGAAAAAAATATGAACAGATACACCCAGAAATGGCGCCATTGGATTTTTCCTGCTTGAAAAATTCTATAATTTGCCGTCCTATTTTTTTAGAAACTTCTGCAACTTCTATAAAAAAATCGCAAGTGAAGTTGTCTTAATCATTCTTGTTATAAGGTTTTACCGCTGCAGGTGCAATTCTTCTTACTGCCTGTGGAAGCAGACATATCTATAAACCTGACTTGTATCAAGCCCCAGAGCCTTTTGCACTTTCCCCTTGAATTTTTCGGAAGAGAAATAATTGCTCCCCTCACAATATCCATCATTTCAGCCGTTCCCCAAATCACAAACACTATTATTGTCGTAGTCTCTGAATCAATATGCAAATCAAAGCCTTTCGCAATTCCAAAATAAATTATGAACAGCCACACAAGCAAGGGAATGATTCTCATACTTTCCAGATAAAATTTTAAAGTCCAATAAATAATTTTATTTTTTGAAGTCATAACTATTCCTAAAATTAATCCAAATAATATTGAAAACACTATGGAAACAAGGGCAATTTGTCCTGTCACAATAAGCCCGCCCATAAGTCTTTGTAAATTGACTCCTTTAAAAATAACATCAATTCCCGACAGTTGCATATCTTATTCTCCTTTCAATTACTGTTAAAACAAGCGAAACTGGTAAAATAATAATCAAATATGCTGCAACAAGCATAAACAGACTTTCATTCGTTTTATAATATAGCCCTATCAAATCCCGAGTCAGGTACATCAGTTCCATTAAAGCCAAAATCCCTATTACTGAAGTTTCCTTTAAAAGAAATATTATATTTGCCGCTATCGCTGGAAAGGAAACTGTAAATGCCTGTGGCAGTATCACATTAGTTATAAGCTGTGATTCTGTAAGCCCAATGCTTAGTCCAGATTCCCGCTGCCCTTTTTGAAACTGACTCCAGTCCGCTCCGAAATGCCTCACACATATAACTTCCGCCAAGGAAAGATAATCCAATCACAGCACAGACATACGAATTAAATGTAATCCCAATTTTTGGAAGCCCAAAATACAGAAAGAACAGCTGTATTACAAGTGGCGTATTTCTCGAAAGTTCAATATAAATTCCCACAATCTGCCTAACCACTGGAACTCTATAATAAAGCACCAATGCACAAAGCTATCCCAATCAATATTGAAAAATATAATTCAAAAAATTCCTATAAACACAGTCAATTTCATTGCTTCTAAATATTTAGGAATATTTTCTACTATAAAATTAAAAGTCCATTTTGTTTTTCCTTTCTAAAAAAATATTATTGTATATTTTACTTTTTTTATCTTTTTATATTTGTATATAAAAATATTATACTATAAAAAAAGATTTATTTGTAAAGAATTATTTTTTTGTATATACATATAAAATTTTTTAACTCCTTCATATTTCAATAAAAAAATCACAGCTAAATTAATAACTGTGATTTTCCCAGTAAAAAAATATTTTTATTTATCCCAATATATATCCTTTAAATAAAAGTCCAACAGCAATTCCTAAAATACTTCCCCAAAATACTTCAATTGGAGTATGTCCCAGAAGCTCCTTAAATTTTTCATTAATAATTTCTATACCCATCGTTATGTTCAATGGCATCCACCAGCCTATTTATAGCTCTTGCATGCTTTCCTGCCTGCTGTCTTACTCCTGTCGCATCATACAGCACAATCCCGGCAAACACCATTGCAATCGCAAATTCAACTGACCTGAATCCCTTTAGCAAAAATACACCTGTTACAAGGGAAACTACTGTCGAAGCATGGGAACTTGGCATTCCGCCAGTCTGGATAAGCCTTGCCCATTGAGGCTTTTGACCCTTGAATAAAGGGAAAAAAACTTTGTAAAACTGTGCCGAAAAACATGAAATTACCGCAACATCAAGTAATCTATTTCCAAACAGTATTCCTCCACTCATTTATTTTTCCTCTCTATTTTCTTCCTATTTTTTTAGCTTTTACTTTTTTTCTAAACTTGTCAAATTCAGGAGTAATTTTTTTGCATCCTTTTTTTATGTTTAGGCTTGAAAAAAATCAATATATTCCCTATTTTATCAACAAATATTGATTTTGTACCTCTAGCGATTTCATCTCCCATTTCCCTGTCAAATTTAACTGATGAATTTTTGCAATATTTTTTTACTTTTATCAATTCTCTTTTTTTTCACAACTTCTGCAATGGAATTTATCACATTTTCATCAATTCCATCCTTCCCAATTCTCACAATCGGATCTAAATTATGTGCCAATTTTTCTTAAAAAGCTCTCTCCTTACTTGAAAGCTGTATCATTCTAAACCTCCATTATAATTGGTAAAATTATAGGCTCTCTATCTGTTTCCTTATTAAGGAATTCTCCAACTTTTGCCCTTATTTTTTTGCTTAATTTTTTTCCAATTTCCTTTATTCCTTCATTTTCCATATTAATAAGTTCTGTTCTAACAAGTTTCTTTGTTTCAGAAAGCAAAGCTTTCCGCATCCTTATTATACACGAATCCACGTGTTACAAGTTCTACTTGCCTATTAAATTTTCCATTTCTATATTGAGAAATCGTAATAATTACAATTCCATCATCTGCCAGATTTTGTCTATCCTTCAGCACAGCATTTCCAACATCGCCAATTCCAAATCCATCAATAAATGTAGCCCCGCTCGGCACTCTTCCAACAGATCTGAAACTATTTTTAGACAATTCCAATTTTTCTCCATTTTCTGTCAAAATAACATTTTTTTCAGGTATTCCAACTGCCATTGCCAATTCCTTATGTTTTTTAATCATTGCATATTCCCCATGCACAGGCAGAAAATATTTAGGTTTTACAAGATTTATCATCAATTTTTGTTCTTCCTGGCAGCCATGTCCTGATACGTGTATTCCAATTCCTTTTTCAAAAACAACATTTGCATCCCGTTTCATAAGCTGATTTATATTTTTGGTAGCAGCTTTTTCATTTCCAGGAATAGGTGTTGCAGAAATTACAACTGTATCTCCTTCTCTTAATGAAATATGCTTGTGTGTCCCGTTTGCAATTCTGGAAAGTGCCGCAAGCGGTTCTCCCTGTGTTCCAGTACATAATATAAGCACCTTTATTCGCTGGATAGGTTTCAACTTTGTCAATATCAATCATTGTATCTCTCGGTATTTTTAAATATCCAAGATTTGAACATATTTCAAAAGATTTTTACCATGCTTCTTCCGTCAATTGCAATTTTTCTTCCATGTTTTGTCGCAATATTTACAATTTGCTGCAATCTGTGAACGTGTGAAGCAAAAGCTGCCAAAATTATTCTTCCCTTAGCCTTTGCAAATTCATCCTTCAAACTTTCTCCAACTGTTCTTTCAGATGGCGTAAATCCTGGTATTTGTGCATTTGTACTATCTGAAAGCAAAAGATCCACGCCTTCTTCTCCCAGCTGAGCCAATCTTCCAAAGTCAAATCCTTCCCCATCGACAGGAGTCAAATCAACCTTAAAATCTCCAGAATGTAAAATAGTTGCTGCAGGAGTCTTAATGCAAATTGCATAACAGTCTGCAATACTGTGAGTTACACTTACAAACTCAACTGTAAAATATTTTGAAACTTTTAAAATAGTTCTTCCGCTAATAACCTTCTCTTTTGGTAATTTTGCATCTTTTTTTTCAAATTTTGCCCTTGCAAGCGCAAGCGTCAATCTTCCACCGTACATTGGTATATTTTCTGTTCCTAACTTTTGGTAAAAATAAGGGATTGCTCCTATATGGTCTTCATGTCCGTGTGTCAATAAAAGCCCCTTTATTTTATGACGGTTTGATTCCAGATATGAAAAATCAGGAATTATAACATCTATCCCCAGATGCTCATCTTCTGGAAAACTCAGCCCTGCATCCACCACGATAATTTCATCCTTATATTGAAAAGCTGTCATATTTTTTTCCAACTTCTTCAAGACCTCCAAGCGGAATTACATACATTTTTTCCTCTTTTCCATCCACTTTTCTGTCTATATGTCTATTCCTGTCATTTACTCTTGGAATATAACGTATTTCGTTTTTTTCATCTAAATGTCTTCGATTCGTATTTTTCCTTCTAAATCTTTTCATTCCAGATTTTATTTTATTAATATCTTCCTTCTTGGAAAAAAATTTCTTTTTAAGATTTGATTCCCGAATTCACCTTTTTCCTTTTCTGACATTTAGCAAACACCTCCTTTATTTTAATTTTTTACATTGTTATTATTTTTTAAATTCTTATTTTTTTCCTCTTGCTTTTTCTTTTCTTCTTCCTGTTTCTTTTTCTCAGCATCCTGCTTTTTTTCAAAACATATTTATCTCTATATTTGTATATAAATTTCTGTGCCATAGATCCTGAAGCTACTCCTCCATATCCTCCACCTTCTACAATTGACACAAAAACAATCTGAGGATTATCAGATGGAAAATATCCTGCAATCCAAGAGTGGTTATCTCCAAATCCTGAATTTTGTGCAGTCCCTGTTTTTGCTGAAACTGGATAATTTGGTATATATAAAACTTTAGCTGTTCCACCTGGACCACTTACCGGCAATCTCAAGGCATTTTGTAATAGTTTCAAATTCTTTGGACTTACCTTCAATTTTTTTATTACTACAGGCTTATTATTTTCAACTTTTCCTGAATATGTCACAAATCTGTCAACAACCGTAGGTCTTAATTTTACACCATTATTAGCTATAGTTTGATAAACTGAGGCAATTTGAATTGGAGTTGCCAAAACATATCCTTGTCCAATTGACATATTTATCAAATCTCCAGGCAGCCATCTCTGATCCTGTTTCTTCTTAAATCTTTTCTTCTTCCATTCAGGACTAGGCAATGTTCCTGTCAATTCTCCAGGAATGTCAATTCCTGTCTTAGATCCAATTCCAAATTCCTTTGCATATTTTACAATATTGTTAATTCCAGCTTTTTGTGAAAATACATAATAATATGTATTTACAGATTGCTCTATGGATTTTTGCAAAATTGGTAATTCCATGTCCAGATTTATGCGAATCCCTAAATATCAATTTCCCATATCTATACTGTCCAGTTGAATTTACAGTAGCATAAGGAGAAATTCCCAGATTCCAATATTCCCATTCCTGTTACTGCTTTAAAAGTCGATCCTGGTGGATAAAGTCCAGCAATTCCCTTTATTTACAAGTGGCTTTTGCCTTTTGAATTTACCAATTCAGTCCATTGATTATCAGGTATTCTTGAACTTAACAAATTCAAACTGATTTCAGGATTACTTACAAATGTAATTATTTTTCCAGTTTTAGCTTCCATTGCAATAAAAGCTCCGCTTTTACCTGAAAAAGCATCTGTCATATATTTTTGCAATTCCATGTCAATTGACAAGTAGACATTTTTTCCTGCAACACTTTCTGTTGCCTCCACTTGCCTTATAACATTTCCTTTAGCATCAACTTCAACATTTTCCCTACCGTCTTGACCTTTCATTTCCTTGTCGTAAGAACGTTCAACACCTTTTTTACCAATCAGGTCACTATTTCTATATCCATCCTTTTCCAGATCCTTGAATTCCTTTTCACTAATAGGCTTTACGTATCCAATAACATGTGATGCAAGCGCATCTTCAGGATAAAATCTCTTATTATACTCCACAATGTCGATTCTGTCATTATTAATTTTTTCAATTGCCCTTAATGCCACCTGCTTGTCTAAATCTTCAATAACAAGTATCTTTTTATCAGTTCCCATTCTTTGCTGCTTATAAAATCTATCTATAAGATAGTCAACCTGATATCCTGTAAGCTGGCTTATAGTATTTATATCGCCCATTGTTTCCTTAATCCGTTTTGCCACAGCCTTACGTTCGTTAGCAAGCCTAGCATCCATCTGTTCTGGCGTCATTCCCTTAACTTCCTTTAAAAGTTTCAAGTCATTTGGATCTAACGTATATGTATGCATATGAACCAGCTGATATCCTGTTGTATTTTTAGCAAGCAATTTACCTTCCCTGTCATAAATTTCTCCACGTGTAGCCTTTATTATATTTGTTCTAATTCTATTTTGCAATGCCTGTTCCGCATATTGTGAAGCCTCTAATATCTGCAATGTAAACAGACGTGCGATTAATATTAGAAAAACAGCTCCAACAAGAATAAGAAAGGCAATAAATCGTACATTTTTCTCTTCTTTATCTAATTCTCTCATAATTTTCCTCTTTATAACTGTTATCTATTCTGTTTCCTCGTTTCCTTCATTCACGCCATTATAAAAATCATCCAGTCTGTAGTAATCTCTGGCATCTTTACTAAACACGCTTATAACTAGATCTCCGGCATCAATAAGAACCCAGTTAGCCTCCTCAAGCCCTTCCACATTTTTCACATTTTCAAGGCTTTTCTTTATATCAGTCGCTATCGCTTCAATATTTCTAGAAGAACTCCCAGTACACAATATTGAATAATCAAAAAATGGCGATTTTCCTCTCATATCATACACCTTTATATCCTGTGCCTTCTTATCCTCCATAATATCAATTATTTCCTGAACTTCCTTTTTCATAATTGTTATTCAATTCACTCATTCCCTGAAACTTCCTTTCTTTTTTTATATTTTTTTTATTTATCAAATTATTTCTGCTTTAATTTTTTTATTTAAAAAAATCAATACAATTTAAGTTTAACTATAATAACTGATTTGACTAAAAACAAGTATTAATCAAAATTTAGTCAAAAAGAAAATGGGCATCAAATAAAAAAATTATTAATAATTAACTTAAAATATTTAATAATTGCACAAAAAAATCCTTGTATAAATTATTTATCACTGCTATTGTATATTATATTATATATTCAGTTAATTTTTCAATTTATTTCTTAATTTTAGTAAAAATAAAAAGCTATATATAAAAATTAGCAATAATGCCACAGACAACAATTGCCGCAGTTTCTGCCCTGCAAAATCCTTTTTTTCCCAAACTAATTTCTATTGCCTTATTATTTTTTTAGAAAAATCAACTTCATCCGCTGTAATTCCACCTTCAGGCCCAATTATATACAAAAATATTCTTATCTTCTTTTTTTATTATTTCTGATAAAGATTTTGATTCACCACTATTTTTCATAGGCAAAAATTATTTTTATCATATTTTTGATAATCAATTTCGAAAGTCTCTTTACAGGTGTAAATTTCAGTAAATTTCACTCCTCTGCATTGTTTCAGCGTTTCCCTTGCAACGACATCCCATTTTTTTCCTTTTTTTCATTAATTTTTTTACAACAACTCGCTCAGTTTTTTTAAAGGAATTATCCTGTTTACACCAATTTCCGTCAATTTCTGTATTGCCAAATTCATTTTTGTCATTTTTTTCAAAATCCCCATCGCAATATCAATATTTATACTCAAAGAATAACTGTCTTCTTTTTTTCCAATATTTTTTTACAGCTATTTCCTTTTTTTGAAATTTCAGCAAATTTTTTTGTAAAATATTCATATTCCCCGTCAATTACCCGCAATTCATCACCTATATTTAAACGATATACATTTTGAACGTGATTACAGTCTGATCTGTCTTTTATCAAAATTTTTCCATTATTTTTCATCAATATTTTTCTTTTTCCGCTATTACTGTCAACAACAGCTTTTCACCTCATTTTTCCATTTAATACCTATCTCCAAGCTAAATAACAGATTTACCCTGAACCTCCCACGACTAAAGTCGTAGGGTTCTAAAATCTTTTAAAAACATTTAAAAATTTTTCTAAGAAGTTTGATAGCTTTTACACTACCCTTATTCTTTTTAGGTGTGTTCAGTTCACCTCTATTATATAGGATACTTAAATCCACAACTTTACTTTTTCTTAATATATTTAATGCTCCATTACAATCCGCATTTATGAGTTTACCTGTGCTTGTTTGATATAGTCCTCTTTTTTTATTCTTTTTCCACTGAATATATATTTTTGTGAATTTTTCTTTATCATATATTGGAATTTTCATCTCCATCAAAAGAAACTTGCTTTTCGATGTATAACTTTCTTCTTGCAGTTTAAATTCTATTCCATATAGTTTACATAGATATATTAATTTATCTCTTAATTTTCCATATGGTATATTTACAAAGTTTTTGATTATTTATACTTCCTATATTTGAATTTCTTTGAAAAATCTTCATTATATCCTAGAACTAGTTTTTCCTATATCATTATTAAGACAATAATTTATAATTATTCTTGCTGCTTTTTGAAAGGTAATCATTTATACGATTATTTCTCTTTCTAGCTATTCTCTTTTGTCTTAATGTTGTGCGCTCAATCTTTTGCTTATCTTTTATACTTTGTAATTTTGCATTTATCTTATTATAGTATTGATTTATTGATTTTAATTTTTCTACCATCTATTATGAATGATGCTCCATTATTAGTTACACAAGTACAAAGATTATCTATACCTAAATCAATTCCTAGTGCATTGTTTTCATTTAATTCCTTTGAACTTCTTTTTACTTCGTAAGTATATTGAATTTCAAAGTACCTAGAATGTTGTTTTGGTATTATTCTAATCTCTTTTATCTTCTTGTCTTTTTAATACTGGTGGTAGTTTTATTGCGATTTCCTATGTGTCTTTCTAAATGAATTTGAATAAGGAACTATCAGTATATCATCTTTTAATCTTACAAAACCTATAACAAGAGTTGTAAAACCATCTTTATCAAGATATTTAGGTAATTTTATATCTTTTAAAATTATATTGACCATTTCTTTAGCAAGTTTTAAAAAGTCCAAAAAATGATTTAAAACTTCCGTCTACTTCTTTTAAAATTTGTTGAGCCATATTAGAATTTAATTTCTTATAGTTCTCACTATTTTTTTAAGCATTTTATAGTTTTCATTATAACTTAAATACTTTTTTTATTTTTAAAAATAGTATTGTCTAACATTATATATAGCCTCATTAGTTAAAGTTCTTGGCTATATGAGATAAATATTTTTAAATTTCTAAACTCTTTTTTTACTAAGATGTTTTTACTTGTTGTTTTTAAATGTTAAATACATAGATATCACCTCCTTTTCATCAGAGATATTATACCATGTATTCTACATTTTATCTGTCAAAAAAGTAATATTTTTAAATATTTTTAAAGTTTTTAAAACCCCACAACAGTGGGAAGCGTCGTTCACATAAGTTCGCTACTACTTATGCAGTTCTCTTATGAACTTCTTGTTATCTCTAACAAGCACAGACTATATCTTATCCATATCCTATTTCAAGGACTTAGGCGAAACCACTTCCAATACCAATCGCTTGTATTGTACTCCCCTCACGAGGGATAGTCGTTGAACTTTCCTTTTCAGGCTTAGCTGCTGATTGTCTATTATCATAATGTTTAGGATTTAACCTTGCACCATCTAGTATATTTTTTCTGCTTTCGCCACCATCACACTTATACCATATATTATTACCTAGGTATTATGTTGTGGTTATACTCAGCTTTAAGAGTTCCCAGTAGTTCAGTTTCTTTGTTGCACGGTTTTTACCCCGTGTCTACATACAAGTTTCCTATATGCTTACTAAAAATTTTCGTGTAATTCATCCACGACTAAAAGTCGTCAAAGTGTTCTGCACTATTTAATAAATTTTTACCAAAAGGCTAAAAATCAACAGATATATTCAATAATCTAAGTTTTTATTTTACAAAAGTTCAAGCCCCTTGCTCCAGTATATTTTTATTATCGAACAGGTCTATTATAATTTCTGCTTTTTAATTAGAATTCAGTATCAATTATTATCTTTAAATTTTTATTTTTTTCCACTAAATATTTTTTCAATTCCTAAATGGTTATATCCTAATTCTGTCACGACTCTTCCACGTGGAGTTCTTTTTATAAACCCAATTTTTACAAGATACGGCTCATAAACCTCCTCAATTGTCCGTCTGTCCTCCCCGAGCAAAAGCGACAAAGTTTCAATTCCAACAGGTCCTCCATTATAAACATTTATAATCGACAGCAAAATATTCCTGTCAAGCTCATCCAGGCCATTTTCATCCACTCCCAGCAATTTCAGGATTCCATCCACGCTTTCCTTTTCCAGAACTCCCGAACCTTCCACAAGTGCAAAATCTCTTGCCCTTTTCAATAGCCTGTTCGCAATTCTAGGCGTTCCTCGACTTCTTTTGGCAATTTCCGTAATTCCATCCTCATCATAGGAAATATCAAGAATATTCGCCCCTCTTCGTATAATTTCCTTCAATTCTTCCAGCTTATAATATTCCATCCTATGAGTAACTCCAAATCTATCCCTAAGCGGCGTACTCAACTGCCCTGCCCTTGTAGTTGCCCCAATCAATGTAAATTGCGGCAATTCCACACGTATACTCCTAGCAGACGGCCCTTTCCCAATAAGAATATCCAGTTCTCCGTCTTCCATCGCAGGATACAAAATTTCCTCCACAGATGTATTCAATCTATGAATTTCATCAATAAATAAAATATCATTTTCCTCCAAAGACGTCAAAATAGCCGCCAAATCTCCTGCCTTTTCCAGCACAGGCCCAGTTGTCACCTTCAGATTCACTCCCATTTCCGTAGCAATAACTCCCGCAAGTGTAGTTTTCCCTAGCCCTGGAGGCCCATAAAGCAAAATATGATCCAGCGACTCATTCCTTATTTTAGCAGCTTTTATAAATATATTCATCTTCTCTTTCAAATCCTGCTGGCCAATATATTCCTTAAAAAGTCCTTGACATAAACTTTTCTGAATATTGTCCTCTCCCAATTCCTTAGGTTCCAATATTCTTTCTTCATTCATTTTTCTCCTCAATAATTCTTTAAATCCTCTAGTCTAATTGTTTTTTTATTTAAAAATATTATTTTATATCTGTTTTTAATAACAGCATTATAAAAACTGAAATAATGCGATTATTCCTCCCAATACTCCACCAATAATTTCAATATGCTTTAATTCATTCTTAGACACAGACAAAATTATTTTTCCATTTCTTCTAACGAGAAATTTTTTTCATTTTTTTCAAGCATGATTTCCTTAAAAGTCAATTTTGTCTTCTGCAATTTTTAAAATTTCCTCCACTATTTCCTCTTTATTTTTCTAAAATTGCCTTTTTTAAAATACGCTTTTATTTTTTTCAATTACCGAATCATTTAAAAACATTTTTTTAATAGCGGATTTTTTCTAATATGCTTTTTCAGCTTTTTCTCCTATAATTTTGTCCAATAGTTTATCCAAAACTTCATCATTTATAACATCGCTATCTTTTTAGCTTTTTCAGTAATATATTTTACTGAAATAAGCTCCTTTTTCTATCGTTTCCGCTATATTTTTCTGAAATTTTATCTCTATTTTTGGGAATTAATCCTGTATTTTTGAAAAAATAGAAGTTTACTTCCTTATAGGGCCTAAATAACAATTTTATAGCCAAATAATTTGTAAACCATCCTATAAGTATTCCAACAAAAACCATTATGGCAAGCTGGATTAACAAATTTTCCAATTTTTCCTCCATTTTTTAATAGATAACTAATCTATCAGTATCAAGGGAACTTTTAACCCTTGTTATTTAACCAACTATTGCTTTTCCATATTCCTTGCATTTTTCAATTTTTTCATCATCATCAACAGCCAAATGAATAATAAGCCCGTCATTCACAACAGAAAGTCCTTCATTTGTGATTTCTTCACGCCAAGTTTCCATCCAGCCACCTTGTCCCCAATCATAAGAACCAAATAGCCCAACTGTTTTACCAATGATTTTATCCTTTATTCCTTCAAAAAATTCCACCATTTCCGGTGCAATTTCCTCTGCTCCAACTGCAGGCGATCCAAATGCAATAAAGTCAGCATCTATTGCACTCTCATCAGCCTCTTCCACATTTATAAGTTTTACATTAGATCCAGCACTTTCTGCACCTTCACCAATATATTTTGCCATTTCTTCAGTATTTCCAGTACCTGTATAATAAATTATATTTAATGTTGACATATTTCCCTCTTTTCTCTTTACTTATTCAATTTTCACAGTAGAAATGTTCGATTTTTCCTATACAAAAGGGTAAGACTCCTTGCTTAAATACATCTATTTCATTAAATTCTAAGTTTTCATAGTTATCGAACAGTTCTAATCTCTTATCTCGCAATTTATTGAAAATTATAACTTTGCAAAGTGAACTACTCCCGCTTTTTAGAAGCAGGGAGCTTCTTAGGAAGTATCTGCTTTTTGCTAGCCAAAATATATTTACTCAGCTCTTTGGGCAGTCCTGCCCTGTTTTTCTTTATTTTCTTAATATTTCCAACATCGCTTTTTCAATGTTTTTTTATATTCAGTGCCGCATTGTAATCTCTATCAATTTCAATTCCACAGCACTCACATTTATAACTTCTTTCTGATAATTCCAGTTTCTCTTTAACATTTCCACATTTACTACAAGTTTTCGACGATGAAACCACTTATCTATCTTCAAAAATTGTTTCCTAAAAACATCAGTTTATACTCAAGCATCCTCAAAAACATTTCCCCACCCATTGTCTCCTACACTTTTCCCAAAAATTTAATGCCTGGCTCATCCCTTTCATATTCAAATCCTCAACAACCACAGCATTATACTCTTTAGATAATTTTTTTCGATAATTTATGTAAAAATCTCTTCGACAATTTTTGATATATTCATGCAATTTTGATATTTTCATTTTTGCTTATACCAATTTTTAGAAAACTTCACTTTTTCTCGATAATGATTTCTGTAATTTTTCAATTTTTTCCAACATCCTAAAAATATCTTGGATAATCAGCCTTTGGTTTTCAGAACTGACAAATAACTCAGACATTGAAAAATCAAGTCAATTACTTTATCATTACTTATTAGCTACTTTTTGAATTTCTTTTTCAATTCCGTCAAAATAGAAACATAATAATTTCCATTGCTGTTTGTCAATGTTACACGACTTTTATTCTATAATTCTTTGGTATTTCTCTATGATATTTCAATTTTACTCTTTTCAATTTTGGCAAACCAAATATTTGTTTTCTTCAATTCTATCGAATTATTCACACAATTTGTCGTATAACTTTTTAACACTAGTCTTTTTGAGATTTGAATCTCAGGAACTTCGCTCTCTTCTGAAAGAAATTCGTAAATGATCGTTTTACATTCAATTGAGCATTTGAAAGTGCAGACTGTCTACTTCTTTCAAAATTGATTTTCACTTTTCAAACTGGCAGGTGTAATTATTTTATCCAGTTTCTTCATAAAATTTATTCGCAGTATACAAAATCATGTTTGTAAACAAAACGAACACATCCAAAAAGTCTTGTTTATCAATAATTCCTGCTCTTTATTTGGATAAATTCTGTATTTGAATGCCAAATTATATTTCATAAAATTACACCTCCTTTTTGATTTTTGAATATTATTTTTAATTATTTCTTTAGAGATTTTATCATTATTTATACAAAAATTGTATCATAAGAGTATCCTTTTTCAATACAGCAATTCATCTCCCACTTATAGAAGTCGGAGACTTCTTGCTATCTTTTTGTTAAAAATTTTATTAATGCAGTATTTATTTTTGTTAATTCATAAGTATCTCTTGCAATTACAAGTTCTTCAGTTTGTTTCAATCTTGTAAATTTTAACTTTTTGAATTTTTCTGTAGACAATTCTACATTTCCTGGTAATCTTTTTGCATTTTTTTCTTCATCCAGCTCAACTCCAAAAAAATGAAAGCCCTTCACAAATTTGTTTTTTTAGCCCCAACAGAATTTTTCTCCAATTCCACCAGTAAAAGCAATAGCATCAACACCGTTCATTGCCGCAACATAAGCTCCGATATAAAAGCTGTATTCTGTAGCAGAACATGTCATAGTTTAAAAATAGCCTTTTTCATCTCCAGCCTTTTTTTAGCCGCATCTAAATCACGGAAATCCGAACTAGTTCCAATCATTCCTAAAATTCCAGATTTCTTATTCATTCTATTATTCATTTCATCCAAAGATAATCCTCTTTTTCTCATAACATAAATAACAGAGGCAGGGTCTACATCCCCAGTTCTAGTTCCCATCATAACTCCTGCAAGCGGTGTCATTCCCATTGACGTGTCTACAACTTTACCATTTTGAACTGCTGAAATACTCGCTCCATTTCCAAGATGGCAAACTATAATTTTAGAATCTTTTTTACCTAGCATTTCTTGTGCCACTCCACTTACATATCTGTGAGAAGTCCCATGGAAAACCATACTTTCTAACTTTTAATTCTGTATAGTCTTCATAAGGGTAAGGATACATATATGCCTTTGCCGGCATTGTTTGATGGAATGCAGTATCAAATACAACTACATTTTTCTTTCCAGGAAGTAATTTTTGAATAACTTTTATTCCCATTATATGGGCTGGATTGTGCAGTGGTGCAAGCGGTGCGATTTCTTCAAGATTTTTTATAACTTCATCATCGACAAGTACAGATTTTTCATAATATTCTCCACCGTGGACAATTCTATGCCCTATCGCATCAATTTCATCTGTGCTTGATATTACTCCAATTTTCTCATCTTGAAGCGTCTTTAATATCAATTCTACCGCAACTGTATGATTTTCCATAGGAGTTTCCAATTCACTAATTTTTTCTCCAGTTATTAAATTTTTATAACTGAAAATTGGATTTGCAATTCCTATCCTCTCACAATTTCCCTTAGCTAACGACTGTTCATTAGTCATATCAATAAGTTCAAATTTTCGCAGATGAACTTCCACAATTTATTACTAAAAATTTTTCATTTTATCCTCCAAATTTATGTGTTTATTTTTCTACTATTTTTTTGACAAGGAGGATTGACCTCCTTGCTGCTATAATTACTATTATTGCTTAACTATTAACAACCTATATCATATAAATTCAATTTTAATCATTTTTTGTCAAAAAAATTACATTTCAGATTCCACAGCCGTAATTGCCACAACTTCCACAATATCTTCCACGCTGCATCCTCTCGACAAATCGTGAACTGGTCTTGCCAACCCTTGAATCAATGGTCCCAATGCCTTTGCCTTTGCCAATCTTTGTGTTAATTTATAACCAATATTTCCTGAATCCAAATCAGGGAAAATTAATACATTCGCCTGTCCTGCTACTTTTGAGTTTGGAGCTTTTGCAGCAGCCACTTCTGGCACAATTGCCGCATCCAGCTGTAATTCCCCATCAAAGTCGAAATCAACGTTTCTAACTTTCAAGATTTCAATTGCTTCCCTAACTTTGCTTACAGACACTCCATCTGCACTTCCCTTTGTGGAAAAAGATAGGAATGCCACTTTAGGTTCCTTTATTCCAGCAGTAAATCTAGCTTTTTCAGCTGCAGAAATTGCAATATCGGCTAGCTGCATTGCTGTAGGATCAGGGATTACTCCACCATCTGAATATACAAATGTTCCATTATCTCCAAATTCAGGCGTATTTGTTATCATGACAAAAGAACTTGATACTGTCTTTAGTCCTTGTCTTGGTCCAATTACGTGAATTGCCGCTCTTAAAACGTGTGCTGTTGGAGAAGATGAACCTGCCACCATTCCATCAACTCTGCCTTGATGTACAAGCATTGCAGCAAAATATCTTGGATCTGACATAAGTATCGCTTTTTGCAGTTTCAAATGTCATTCCTTTTTTTTTCTTCTTTTTTTCAAAAGTTCCGACATAGCATCAATTGTTGCACAAGAGTCAGGATTGTAAAATATCGCACCCTCCAACGAAACACCAATTTTAGCCGCTCTTTCCTTTATTTCCTTTTCATTTCCAACTAAAGCAATTTTTGCAATTCCTTCGTTAATAATTTTCTCAGTTGCCCGCAAAATTCTTTCATCTTCTGTTTCAGGTAAAATAATAGTTTTGTTTAATTTTTTTAGCCTTTTTCCTTCAATTTCATTTGTCAATGTGTTCATAAATTCATTTTTCCTTTCCTGTTTTTTTATTAATCAAACATAGCTTCAACAAATTCCTTTGTATCAAATTCCCGTAAATCCTCAATTCCTTCTCCAACACCTATAAATTTAATCGGTTTTTCAGCTCTTCTGTAATTGGGAAAATAATTCCACCTTTTTGCTGTCCCATCAAATTTTTGTCAGAAATAATTCCTGTCAAATCTACAATTTCATTGAATATTCTAGCTTGCTCCAGCCCATTTTGCCCAGTCGTGCTGTCAATTACAAGCAAACGTTTCAAAAGTCTGTTTCTCCAGACTGCTCACGTATAATTTTTATTTATTTTTTTCAAGCTCTTTCATCAAATCACGTTTATTGTGAAGTCTTCCAGCCGTATCCAGTATCGCCACATCAAATCCACGATTTTTTTAGCAGTTTTTACAGTATCAAAAAATTACAGCGGCAGGATCGCTTCCATGTGCCTGCTTTATAACTTCCACGCCAGTCCGTCTCCCCATTCCTCAACTTGCTCAATCGCAGCCGCCCTAAATGTATCTCCAGCCCCGATAATAACCTTTTTTTCCCGCTATCCTTCAGTTTTTTTCGCTATTTTTCCCAATGGATGTAGTCTTTTCCAACTCCCATTTACACCGACAATCAAAAGAATGTTCAACTTTTCCATCATGCAATTTCAATTTTGTATTATTTTCATCATTATAAATAAGTTTAGCCTTTAGCAATTCCTTTAATTCCTCATAAATTTGCTCTGATGTTTTCAATTTTTTTCGTGAAACCGATTTTTCCAATTCTTCCACAAAGCTGCATTGTCATATTCATCCCAATATCCGATTGAATCAGCAGTTCCTCCAATTCTTCATACAAATCGTCATCTATCGTTTTCCCCAGAAGCATTTCCTTCAATTTCCCGAAAAATCCCTTCTTAGGCGTTGCCAGCCTGTCTTTTAACGGTTTTAGCTTAGGCTTTTTCTTAGTCTTTTCACTTTCCTCAAAACCGCTTTCATCTAATTTACTTTCAGTCTTTTCTTTTGTTTTCTTGTCAACACTCTTTTTACTCTCATCTTCAAAGTCTTTACTTTCAGCATTTCCACTTTCAAGATTCTCAACTTCAGAATTTCCGCTAACTTTATTATCTTTTTTTAAGATTTCATCAGCTGCTTTTTTTATTTCATTTTCTGTTTCTTTTTTTATTTTTTTTCTATCTCTTTTTCACTTTCCTGAATTTCCTTGTCCAAATTGATTTTCCAGTTTGCTCTTTTGCTCTTCCTCGCCTTTTTTTCTTTTTCCCAAATTTAAAAAAATTTTTTTCAGCATTGTTTTTTTATCCCTTTCCGCCTGTGATTTTTCCAAATAATCTGGCTTTCAAATTAAAAAAATATCAGTTTTTTTATAACATTATCATCCCTCAAATTTTTCATCCAAAAACATTTCCACATAAGTCATCGTATTAATCGTCAAATTCTTATCCTCAAATATTTTTTTACAAAATCTCCCAATTTATCCAATATTTTAGCCTTATAATTAAAAAACCGCATCTCCAATCAAATAAATTTTTTTATTATTTTCCTTTTATCTTGCTTATTTTTCAATTATTTCCTCAATTACATTATCCAACTTTGTAACCTCGTAATTTTTTTCACTAACTCCAGCTTTTCTTCCAGCCTTTCCATTAAAAGTTTCATAAGCCGCGCAATAAATTTTTTTCCTTCCGAGAATCAATCAATGAATATATTTTCACATCCTCATCATTTTTCCAAATTTACCTTCAAATTGTAATATCCTTGAAACCCAAGCGCATCCAATTCATTCACTTCATAAAAAATTCACATTTCTTCCAAAAAAAGCCCCTTAACAACTGAAATTGCTATTCTAACTCCCTGTAAACGAACCAGGCCCAATCGAAACAAGCACATTTTCAATTTCATCCAGTTTTTTCCCAGTCCATTTCAAAAAGGCTGTCAATTTGTTCTAAAAATCGTAGTAGAATGTGTCTTCGCCATTTCCACATGAATTTCTCCCAAAAGTTTATCCTTTTCATAAAGCGACAATCCAGCCAGACTTTAGTCGTAGTCGTCATTGCAAATGTCAACATATTTTTTTTCTCCATTTTTTTTATTTTTTTAATTTATAATTATTTAAAAACTATTCAATCCCATAATCTACTTTTTTTCTCCATCCAAAAATCCTATAAACTGCAACTTTTCGAGCTTCATCTGAATAGTGATTTATCTCAACAAACACTGCATCTTCAGGCATCTCCTCCAAAAATCTTATCCGCCCATTCAATAATCACAACACTTCCATCTTCTCCAATATAATCCTCAAACCCAATCTCATAAATCTCTTCAGGATCATTAATTCTGTAAACATCAAAATGATACACAGGCACATCTCCAGAAGTATACTCAATAACATAAGTAAATGTCGGACTTTTTCACATTTTTCCGTAATATTATAACATTCACAAATTTTTTTAGTAAACGTAGTCTTCCCAGCTCCCAAATCTCCAATAAGCCCCAGACAGCCACCACTTCTCAATTTTTCTGCCAAAGCTATTGCCAATTCATCAATTTCTTCAAATGTCATTATTTTTTTCTCCATATTTTTCCCATTTCTAAATATTATAACTAATTTTTATATGCCTCAATAATTTTATTAATAATTTGAGTAGTAGAAACATTATCCACAAAAGACAAAATTTTCACTTCTCCACCATTTCCTTCCACAATTTTCGTTTCTGGCAAATCTTCTTTTTTATAATCTCCACCTTTAACGTGAACATCAGGCTTTAAAACATCCAGCAATTTTTCAGGCGTCTTTTCATCAAAAATTACCGCATAATCCACAAACTTAGTCCCCAAAAGCACATAAGCCCTATTTTTTTCACTATTTATAGGTCTTTTATCCCCCTTATTTACCTTAACCGAAGCATCACTATTCACACCAACAACTAAAATATCCCCTAAATTTCCAAACTTTCTTCCAAATAAGTCAAATGCCCAATGTGTAAAATATCAAAAACTCCGTTAGTAAAAACTACTCTTTTTCCAGCTTTCTGCAATTTCACTATTTCTTTTCTCATTTCCTCCGCAGTAAGCAAATTATCCTTAAAATTTTTTTTCAATTTTTTCTCCAATATATTTTTTTATTTCTATAATTACTTAACCTTTATATCCTTAATATTCAATTTTTGAAACTCTAATATTTAAATAAAGTTCCAATATACATCAAATTATACCACATTTTTTTTCAAAAAAAGAAAAAGTTTTCTATTTTTTTCAACTTTTATTTTTTTCTAATTTCAATAATTTTATTTTAATAAGTTTTAAGTATATTCTGACAATTTTTTTCATCAAAAAGAAAAAGAAGTATCACTCACTGCTTTTTACTTCTCTGAAATTTTTTTTATAGTTATTAATTGTCTAAGAAACTCAAAGTTTTTGTTATCTTAAACTTAATTTTTTTAAAAATAGATAAAACAGACATTATTTCATCTTTCATAATTATACTCCTTTTCTTAATTAGATTTCACATTATAATTCAACTATTTATCTTCATTTCAGCAAAAATCTGTTACTCAGCATTTTCCACTTCAATTTTATCTTCAAAGCTCAACATCCCATAATGTATCCCCATAGTATATTTGTCTGGTCTGCTCCAAATTTTTTTCATTTATAATCATACTTACTTCCTGTAAATCCGTTAATCCAATGTCTGGTCCTGCTGTAATGCTTAACAGTATCTTTCTCGCTTTTTGGAAGATTTTTTTATAAAAAGGGCTGTTTATTATTTGTTCTGTAGCAAGTTTTACTTTATCCTGCCCTTCACCTTTACCAAATGCCATTATGCCTTCTCCTGAATTTCCTAGCATTATTTTTTTACATCATCAAAATCAAGATTCACTACCCTTGTTTTTTTATTAGATTTGTTATAAATTCTACATTTTTTTATAAAAAAATTTCATCTCTTTTTTTCAAATAATTTATCAAAAGTTGTACTTAAATCTGCTTCCACTAATTTTTTTAAGAGGCAAAACTATAACAGTATCAGAAACTTCTTCTAATTTCTTGATTTCATCATTTTCTCCATTTGAATTAATTGATGTAGCAACTACAACCATTGCTAATATTCCCATTGTTTTTGCAACTTCTGAAACAATGCAGGCTATCTCATTATTCTTTTTTTCGGACATTTCCGTCAAAATAAATACTAAATTAGTATTTTTCAATGCACTCTGCACTTTTTCACTTAAATCTTCAGAAGCCAATATTTTTGTTCCTACATTCAGTTTATCCAAATTCCCTTGATTTGTGTCAATTCCCACAAATTGAATTTCTGCAATCTTTTTTTCTTTATCTTATTCAAGACATCATTTCCTACTGTACCGATTCCAATAACTTTTATTCCAACACCGTCCATATTTTTTTCTCCTTTAATTATAAAATTTTCTATATTTTAACATATTTTCCCGAAATACAGTTAAATTTTTTTACTATTTTTTTATACGATTTCGCCTTTTTCTTCTAATAATAACAAAAAGCTACCATAATTGGTAGCTTTTGCATTTAAAGTTGCTTCATTTTAAGGTAGTGGAATACCTGTTTTTAAACTTTTTTTCTTTCAATGTAATTATATCATATCTAATTGATTAGTCAATACTTTTTCTTTTTATTTATAAATTTTTAAATTATTTTTTTATTAATTGCGAAAAATCTGTTGCAATCAAATATACTTTTACACAACTCCCTTTTTGTTCAAAATCTTCAGGATTTTCAAATTTAGTTTCTTCAAAGACTGTTCCCCATGCGAGAAATAAATCTGGATTTTCAGTACTTGTGGCTACTGCTGTGGCAATTTGGCTGATTTCCTCGAGGCGTATGTCGTTTCCTGAGGTTATATTCATTAGTATTTTTCCTGCTCCTTTTTATTGAACGTTCTAAAAGCAGAGTATTTAATGCCTGTTCTACCGCTTTTTTTTGCTCTGTCCTCTCCGTGTGCTTTTTCCAAAGTCTAATACTGTTTTGCCTGAGTCTTGTAATATAGATTTAATGTCTGCAAAGTCTAAATTTACAATTCCCTGTTTTTTTATTAAATCCAATATTCCCTTTACAATTGTTACAAAAGGCTTTTTCTCCTTTTTTTCATAGATATTTACCATTGGAAGATTTATGTATAAATCATTCAATCTTTGATATGGAATGACTATTATTGTATCAGCAAAATGTTTTAATCTTTCCTTTTCTCTTTTTTTAGCAAGTTTTATTTTATTCAGGTCTTCAAAAATCAAAAAGGCTTTTGACACTATTGCAACCGTTAGTATATTCATAGATTTCGCAATTTCTGCCACAGGTGATGAAAGTAGCGTTCCTGTTTTTTTCTCCCATTTCAGTTTATTATAAACACCATATCTGCATTTTGAAATTCTTTTTTTCTGTTTGTTTTCTTAAATCCTCCATCGCTTCAAATGAAGTTATTGACGACACAAATATTTTTTTGGGAGCTTTTTGAACTGTCTAAATTCAAACTTTTTCCGTATCTATCGTTATAAAATCAGCCTTTACAATGTTATTTAATATCATTTTATTTATTACATTACTTCCTGTTTTTTTCCCAAAAGCCACTATTTTTACTTTTTACACCATTTAACGTGTTTTTCATATCAGTCCCCCGACCTCTGTGTTCCTACAAGCGATGTTACTCTCTATTTTTTTCCTCCTAGATAATCTATATTTCAAGACACTATTTATTAATATTTTTCTTTAATCTATTTTTTTAATCACAGTTCTTTAATATATCACAAGACCCTTTATTTTTTTATTTTAAAAAAATATTGATTTTATATTTTAACTTAACTCTTTTTTTAAAAATTATATCAAATTTGATTAGTAAATAAATAAACAAATATTATAAAATTATAGAAAAAAATATTACTATATTTCATTTTTATCAATTTTTGGACTATACTATTCTTGTAGATACAAAAAAATATTTAAATATAAATCGGGAGGTGGTTTTATGAAATCTAGAAGTCTACTATTATTTTTAATACTATCTTTAGCTTTATTTTCAGTAGTATTATCAAATAAAAATCGTAAAAATAGAAATGAAAATAAACCGAAAAAAGAAAATATGATTCAGACAGGGAACGAAAACATCAGGGAAATCTATCTTGCTGGTGGCTGTTTCTGGGGACTTGAGGCATATATGGAAAGAATTGACGGGGTAAAGGATGCTACGGTTGGCTATGCGAACGGTAAAACTGAAAAAAACGAGTTATAACATTGTCGCATCAACGGATCACGCAGAAACAGTTCACGTAAAATATGACGCAAACAAAATTTCTTTGAGCAAGCTGCTTAAATATTATTTTCAAGTTGTAGATCCTACTAGCATTAATCAGCAGGGAAATGATAGAGGCAGACAATACAGAACAGGGATTTATTATACTAATCCTAAAGATAAAGAACTTATTTTTACAGGAAATTGAAGAAGAGCAGAAAAAAATATACAGATAAAAATTCAAGTTGAAGTTCAGCCTTTTGAAAAATTATATACTTGCAGAAGAATACCATCAGGACTATTTGAAAAAAAATCCTAACGGATATTGTCACATTGATGTCAGTAAGGCAGATGAAGTTATTATTGATCCAAAAGATTATCCAAAACCAAGTGACGAAGAATTGAAAAAACGGCTTACTCCACTGCAGTATAGCGTTACACAGAAAAAAAATACTGAACATTCTTTTTCAAACGAGTACTGGGACAATCATGAAGTTTGGAATTTATGTGGACATAACAACAGGAGAGCCATTATTTTCCTCAAAAGATAAATATGATTCTGGCTGTGGTGGCCAAGTTTTACAAAACCTATTTCAAAAGATGTTGTAACTTATGCAAATGATACAAGTTTTAATATGGTAAGGACAGAAGTGCTTAGTCGAAGTGGAAAAGCCCACTTGGGACATGTTTTTGATGATGGACCTAAAGACAAAGGCGGGCTTCGTTATTGCATAAACAGTGCTTCAATTAAATTTATCCCATTAAAAGATATGGAAAAAAAGAGCATTACGGATATTTAATAAAATTAGTTCAGTAAAATGAACAGGATAGGAGATAATTTATGTTTAATCAGCCCATTACTGGTAGGAAGCGTATTTTTTTAGGAGGGTAGCAAGTTTTCTATCTCCATGTATTCTTCCCATTGTTCCTGTATATTTGGGAATTTTTAAGCAAAGGAAAAAAACTGTGCTTAATACCTTTTCTATTTATTTTAGGTCTTTCACTTACTTTTTGTAAGCATTGGCTTTAGTTTTAGTTTTTCTTACGGGAATTTTTCTTTAATGACACTATAAAAAGTTTTGGCAGGAATACTTGTAATAATACTGGGATTACATCAGACAGGTATCTTAAAATTTAACTTTTTAGAAAAAAATAAATCTGTAAATTTGGATTTATTTGGGAAAAACTCTTCATTACAGGCTTTTTTTGCTGGGATTGACATTTAGTCTAGGATGGACTCCATGTGTAGGCCCTATTCTTGCCTCAGTGCTTGCTCTTGCAGGGAGAAAAAGGATCTGCAGTCTATGGAGGGTTAATGATGTTTATATACGTCTTAGGGACTTGCCACTCCATTTCGTTCTATTTTTCCTTTTTTTCTCAGGAATTGCTAAAAAAGTACGAGCTTTTTAAATCAATACACAAATTATTTTTAAAAATCTTTGGAGGATTTCTAATTATATTTATGGAATTTTTGCTAATAATGAATAAGTTTTAATAATTTTATTTTTAAAAATTATAATTTTTTTAAATTTTATAAAACAATCAGTAATCAAAATAACTTAAAAAAATAATTACAAAAAAATATTTTTAAATTTGCTATAATACAGAAAGGAAGTAATTTTTTTATGAAAAAAATTAATTGTAACAATTGTAACTTTGTTGAGTTTTGGATTGATTTCATTTGGAAATACATTGCAAGGAGTTCAGTTAAAGGACATTAATAATAAACCTGTTTCCCTTAACAAGTACAAAGGTAAGAAAATATATATTAAAATGTGGGCTTCATGGTGTCCTATCTGCCTTTCGGGATTAAGCGAAATTAATTCTTTAAGTGCAGATAAAAGTAAGAATTTTACAGTTATAACAATTGCTTCTCCGGGACAAAAAGGAGAAAAACCTACAGCTAAATTTATTCAGTGGTATAAAGGGCTTAATTACAAAAATATTACTGTTTTACTGGATGAAAAGGGGGAAGTGCTAAAAAGGGCAAAAATTTTGGGGTATCCTTCAAACATTGTACTGGATGGGAACTTGAATATTGTTAAAACTTTGCCGGGACATCTGACTGCTGCACAAATCAAAGGAGCTGTTAAATAAGTGTATAGTATTTTAATAATTGATGATGAACCGATTATAAGAAGAGGTATTAAAACCTTTATTGATTTTGAAAAAAATATAAGATAAGTGATGTTTATGAGGCAGAAGATGGTAATTCTGCCTTTAAGACTTTTTCAGAAGTCTTGCCTGACCTTGTCTTGCTGGATATAAATATTCCCTTTAAAAAAATGGGCTGACTCTTGCCGAGGAAATGAAATATCTGAAAAAGTGATGTTAAGATAGCCATTATTTCTGGATATGACTATTTTGAATATGCTCAAAAGGCTTTTAAAAATCGGAGTTGAAGACTATATTTTAAAAACCTGTTTCAAAAAAACGGATATAAATGAAATAATTTCAAAACTTATCTATAGTTCGGAAGAAGATAAAAAGATATAACGAAGCAAGAAAAAAATTATTAATAAAATTAGCCAAATTGAGAAATCTGATAAAAATATTTCTCATAGCAAGTATAAAAGATATTTTTAACAAAAAAATTGAAGAAAAAAATACAGCTGATATTTCCTTTAACTTAAATTCTCTGGTGACGAAATGAATTTATCTTCTGGATATTTGAGTTCACTTTTTAAAAAATTTGTTTGGTATTCCTTTTTCAGGACTATTTGAATAATATGCGGATGGAAAAGGCAAAATTGCTGCTTTTGACAACAGATCTGAAAAAAATTATCAAATTGGAGAGCTTTGTAGGAATGGAAAACTTTAATTATTTCAATTCAAAATTTAAAAAAACTTTTGGAATGACACCGAAAAGAATTTAAGAAAAAGTGTGTTGGAGAAAAAATATGAAATTTAAAAAAACTATGAGAAATTCAATGCTTGTTGCAGTTATTTTTTTATTATCTTGTTGGAAATTTACTGTTTATACTTTTTTTTAGCAGCATTTTTTTATTATACTTCAAAAATATATAATAATGAACAAAGAAATTGAGTACACTAACAAAAAAATGTAATGAGTACATCACGTTATATCACACTTTATGTTGAGAAATTACAAAAATATAATTAATCTTTTGTCCGTTAATGCGGATGTTAGAAATTTTTAACATTGGGAAATAATAATTCAAAAAAAGTATTGAAAAAAATGGTTTATTCAATTCTCGATAATAATAAAGGGATAAAAAAATATTACTGTGATTGGAAAAAAATGGTAGTATTATTTCCAGTGATAAAAAAATAATGATATGAAAATATCAGCAAATATGATGAAGGAAAAAAATGGTATGTTGACGCAATAAATAATTCAGATATGCCTGTTTTCAATCCAGTCAGAAAAAGATGAAGATTCTTCCATGAACTCTAATTCGTGGTTTTTGTCAATTAGTCGGGATATAAAAAAATTCAAAAGGAGAGAATCTGGGAGTTATTGTATTTGATATAAAAATATGAAATGTTTGAAAGGTATTTACGTTCTAATGCTTTTTGGAAGACAAAGTGACAGCATTATTATAGATAATCATGGCAATGTGATTTATTACAGAGATGTAAAATGTTTTGCTTGATAAAAAAATGTCTTGAAAAAAATTTTCAGAAAAGAATAAAAATAAAGATACATATTTATACGAAACACAGATTGAAAAATACAAACTGGAATTTAAGAAGCCTTGCAAACACAAATGACCTAGTTACGTTGAAGAAAAAAATTTTTTCTCACATAGTTATCATTATTTTCCTATTTTCACTAAAGCTTTTTCCTCTATTATTACATTTATCGTAATAACAAAGATTCTAAAGCCTTTAATAAAACTGGAAAAATCATATGCAAAACTTTTGAAAATAATCTATGGGAATTTCATTTAAGTGAAAAAAACAGGCTATGAAATTCAGAACCTTGTAGAACATTTTTAATGTAATGGTTGAAAAAGATAAAAATATTTACGGGAATATGAAATAAAAGGCTCTTCACAGCCAGATTAATCCACATTTTCTGTATAACACGCTAGATACAATCATTTGGATGGCAGAATTTGAAGACAATGAAAAAGTAATCGAGCATTACAAAAATCACTTGCAAACTATTTTAGGCTTTCCCTTAGCAACGGACACGAAAAAAATACCGTTAAAAGATGAAATTATGCACACTAAAGAATATTTATTCATACAAAAGCAGAGATATGAAGACAAACTTTCTTATTTTTTTTCAACATAGAAGATGAAAAGGCTTCTTTCCATCGAAGTTCCAAAAAAATCATAATCCGACCAATTGTAGAAAACTCCATCTATCACGGAATAAAAAAACCTTTCTGGAAACGGAATTATCACAATCGACGTTTACAGAAAAAAATAGCACTGTCAATATCTCAGTCAAAGACAACGGAATAGGCTTTTGAAAAAGCCAAACAGTTCAAAAAAGCAAGACAGGCGGTGTAGGATTTCAAAATGTCGATAAAAGAATAAAATTCTATTACGGCAAAAATTATGGCGTATTTATAAATAAAGACAATAAAAACCGAAGGAGCAGAAGTAATTATAAAAATTCCTTTTTAAATCAAGTTTGTAATGTATTCTCCTACTAAACTTCATTTAAAAAAATAACAATAAAATCGTATAATGGAGATGATAAATATGAAGAAGTTGTTTTTGATTATAATTCTTGCTCTAACTACAGTAAGTTGCTAACTTTTTAGTCCTTCAAGATGGGCAGAATATGAAAAAGATAGAGCAGGAAGCGGAAGAAGATGTTATGAAAAAAACGAAGTGGATATATTTATTGCGAAGATGAAAATGGAAATCATTATTAATAAATCATTATGTGAAGAAGTGGAATTTTTGAGATTCTGCTTCTTTTTTTGCTTTAGAAGAAAAAGAAAAAAACATAGTAATGTGGAAAAAAATATTTATTAATCAAAATATACAAAAAAATACCCTAATTGTTTTAATTAGAGTATCTTCCTAAAAAAATCCATTTTACTATTTTGTTCCAAATATTCTATCCCCTGCATCTCCCAAACCTGGATAGATATATGCATTTTCATTAAGTCCATCATCAATTGCCGCAATATATAAATCAACATCGGGATGTTTTTCAGTAAATTTCTTTATTCCTTCAGGAGCACCAATGATACAAAGCACAGTTATGTTTTTTACGCCTTTTTCTTTCAAATAGTCAAGTGTGTAAATCATTGAACCACCTGTTGCAAGCATTGGATCTACTACGAAAACTTGACTTTCGACAACGTTTGTTGGCATTTTTGCGTAATAATAGACCGGCTCTAAAGTTTCTTCGTTTCTGTAAACTCCCAGATGCCCTACTTTTGCATTTGGAAGAAGCTGCAGTATTCCATCTATCATTCCAAGTCCTGCTCTTAGGATGGGAACTAATGTTATTGGTTTATCCAGAACTTTTGTAGTAGTTTTCTGAATAGGAGTTTCTGTTTCAATCTCCTTGAGCGGCAAATGTTTTGTTGCTTCATAAACCATAAGTCCTGCTATTTCGTTTAGGCTTTCCCTAAAAAGTTTAGTATCTGTATGTTTATTTCTCAAATTTGAAAGTTTATGTTCAATTAGTGGATGTTTCAATTCAAAAACTGCCATTAATAATCACTCCGTTCTTTTTTATATTCAAACTACTTTTTCATTTTAATACCCAAATTCCATTTAAAAAACAGAAATTATATCTTATATTATTTACTGACAAGGAAAGTCTTTGACCTCTTGCGAGAAAAATTATAATTAATTTGCTATTTAAATTAGAAGATAGTATAAAAATTATATTTTTTTACAAAATAATATCTTCAACAGGCAGAATAACCGCTCCCATCGAAATTCCACGACCTAAATCTATCTTCATAATTTTAATAATCCGTATAATCTCTTGTGTGCCTATCTTCCAAATAAGTAACTAAAATACTGTCTGTCCCTGGCCAAACATGTGTATTAAAATGTTTAAAAAGTTTTACTCCAAGAACTATGAACAATTTGGAACTATAAAAATATTGATCTATTCCATACTCTCTTAATTCTTCTTTCATTTTTTTCCGTATAAAAATGAATCAAAAATATATTTCTAATCTTTTTCACAAAAATTCTCCCTCTAATTTTTTTATAAATATAATTTTGTCTGATAACTCATAAAAATTAACTTTTTATAAGTTACCAAACACTTTAATAAATCAAAGAATCGAATTATTTAGCATATCCTCTTCTTTCTTCTTCTTTTTTCCTGTCTTCTCTTTTCTTCTTTTTCTTTTTGTTTTCTCTCTTTTCTTTCTTCAACCAACGAATACAACACCGGTGTAAAGAACAATGTCAAGACCGTACAGAATGAAAGTCCAAACATTACTGCAATCGCCATTCCTTGATAGTATCCCGAACTTCCTTTACTCGAGAATACCATTGGCAACCAACCTAATACTGTTGTAAGCGTTGTCATTAAAATTGGTCGTAGTCTTGAACCACAGGCTTCTACTAAGGCATCATGAATCGACCAGCCTTTTTTCCGCAATCCCGCAACGAAATCAAGCATTACAATCGCATTATTAACCGCCATACCAAATAACATCAAGATACCAATCATAACGAACATACTAAGTTGTACTCTAGTTATCGCTAATCCTAAAATTACTCCAATCATTGATAATGGCAATGTTGTCATAATCATAAGTGGCAAGATAAATGATTCCAACTGAACCGCAAGTACTGTATAAATCAACACAATCGCAAGTAACAAGTCTTTCTTAATTTGTCCACCCATTTCAGATTGGTTTTTAGACTTGTCCTGCTACCCCAATTTTTGTATCCTTCAGCTGGATTTGCCTTCTTGAATGACTGTTGAATAAATGTCGCTGCATCGTTAAATCCTTTTTGATTTATCCAAGTTTGCACCAACTGTTACAATTCTTTTACCATTTTCTGTTGAAATAGTTGACGCACTTTCTTCATATTGCATTGTAGCAATATCTCCTAATCTAACATAAGTTCCTTTATTAGTTTTTATCTCTAAATCCATAATTTTATTCAATGAATTTTTTTGATTTTTCCAATTCCAACACTACATCCAATGTTTCTGTACTTTGAGTTACATCAATTGGATTTGCTGATCCAGATCTTGTCATAAATAGCATTTGAGTAATATCTGTTACAGTTATTCCATAACTTTCTGCTTTTACTCTGTCAACTTCCAATTTAGACTTTGTGGATATCCACCTTCAGTCGATGACTTAACATCCTTAAACCAAGACTGACTCTTCATATCATTCATTATCGAATTTGCAATTCTATTTAATTCTTGTGGGTCATCACCTTCTATTTGAAACGAATAATCCTTCTGCGATAAACGACCTCCTGCTTTTTTTGTGGTGAAACCGCAAGTGTTACATTTGGTAAATCTTTTAATTTTTTTCTCTGACACGGTTCATTGCCTTCATCGTATCTTTCTTTACATCGACATTTATTGTCGCTGCACTTTTTGAGGCAATAACATTTATATCTTTAGTCGCTGGATCTGCTTTTACAACAGCTTTCCATTTTATTTGCAATATCTTTTGACACATCTAAATCTAATCCTGTCGCAAGTGTCGCAACTACCGAATATTGATTATCGTCAATCGTTGGAAAGAACGTAGTTTTTACCGTTTTTTTCCTATTCCAAATACAACTATAACAAATGTTATTGTAACTCCAATTACCATTTTCCATCTATTTTTCCAATACTTTTTGCCACTAATTCTTTATATTTATCTCTAAATGCATTAAATTTAGCAAACTTTTTCAGCATTATCTGATATTTTTTTAACATCTAAAAAAATAAACTCGAAGCCATTGGAACCCATAACATCGCAACAATAATCGAAGTTTCGACAACGCAAACATCATTGAAAAATGCAATACTCTTAAATACTTCCTTAGCAAGTCCTTCAAATAATATAATTGGTAAAAATACACAAACTGAAGTTGCAGTTGACGCCATCATCGGAAGAATTACTTCATTTGTACCCCGTATCGTCTGCTACATCTGCTGGTTCCTTATTAATCTGAATGTGATCAAAAAATATTATCCAGCGTAACAACTCCGTTATCTACTAATGATCCAACTGCAAGTGATAATCCCATTAACGAAACCATATTCAATGTTATCCCTTGTGTTGTAAGTAAGAAGAATGTAAACATTGCTGAAATCGGATCAATGTTCCCACAACTAATGACGCTCTCAAGTTTTTTTCAAGAATACAAAAAGTACTATGATTGTAATGATAACCGCTTGTATCCCAGAACTTGCAACATTTTTTTATTGATTCACTAACTTTTTCACTGTTATCAACTATTATATTATAACTAGAACCTTCTGGAAATAATGGTTTTGCTTCTTTCAAAGTTTCCTTAGCCTTTTTAGCAACCTCCACCAAGTTACCATCTTTACTCTTTTTGAATCATAACGGCAACCATTTCTTTTTCCATTATATGTTACATATGATGTAGGATCCTCTGTTCCATACTCAACTTTTTGCCACATCAGCCAATCTAACTGTTTGATTATTTTGATTTGAAATAACGATATCCTGAATTTGATCAGGCTCTTTTTAATTCTCCATCAACTTTTAGGATAAATTCTTTCGTCCCATCAGTTATTGTACCTGCTGGGTGTTACTGTATTAACTGCTTTTTATTTTACTATAAATTTCTGCCGCTGACAAATTATATTCCTTTAATCTACCTGGATCCAGCCAAACTTTAATTTGTCTTGTCGCATTACCCATTACAGAAATATTACCGATACCTCTATTTCTCTTCAATCTAGGTTGTAATGTTTCTTCAACAAATGATGTTATTAACTCTTTATTTTTTTCCCAGTAATTCCAATCATTAACGCCATGTTGGAACTCCCTGCTATATCTAATTTTTGATACTGTAGGATCTTTAAAGTTATCATCATCTGGCAATTGTCCTTTTATTTTTATCTATTTGTGTTTGAACTTGTACTTGTTTAATATCTGTATCTACACCATAGTTAAACTCTATCGTAACTACTGATGAACCATAAGATGAAGATGTTGTAATATTTTTTTAATTCCATCTACATTCAATGCCGCATCTTCAATTTTTTTAGATACTTGTGTTTTACATCTTCCGCTGTCGCTCCAGTCCAAGTGGCATTAACAACAACTATCGGTATATCATAATCTGGTATTCTTTCCTGTTTCATACCTGTCATCGCTACCCAACCAGCAAAAATCATAAATATAAGTATCATCGTTGTCGACACTACTCTCTTCGTTGCAAATTCTGCTACTGTCATTTTATCTCATACGATTGCAATAACCGTATGCTCCTTTCTCTATTTTTTTCTATTACTGCACAATATTTACTTTTTTTCATTCGCTTGTACAACATTTTTGTCCATCAACAACTAACTGATCACCACCTGTCAAGCTCATCACCAGTCACTGCCGCATAAGTTTCATTTTTGATTAGAAATATTTATCGGTATCATAACTGCTTTTTCCATCTCTAATAACATAAATAACTTGCTGAACTCCTCTTACTACAATCGCCTTTTTAGGAATAATCAACCCATCTTCAGCTCCTGTTGCAATATTTGCTTTTCCATACATTCCACTTTTTAACTCTCTATCTGGATTAGGGAATTTAACTTTTACAATAAATTGTCTCACTAAACTTTGAATCAGCTGAGTCTGCTATTTCATAAACTGTTCCAACAATTTCCTTACCATTCAATTCATCAACTTTTATAGTTGCTTGTGCTCCCATTTGAATTTTTTTAACAATTTCTCTTGGAACTCCAATTTCCAATTTCATTTCACTTTCATTAACCAATGTAAATAATTTTTGCTCCTGCTGATACTTGTTGATGTCTTTCTAAATCCATATTTGCAATATATCCGCTAACTTTAGTTTTTAATAACAGTTTTACTGTTAGTATCATTTGTTGTAGCTAAATTAGCTTTGTGCCGAACTCAAACTGTTTCTTCTAGAAGATAATGCATTTACCGCTGTATTATAGTTACTTCTAAACTGAATTTAAGTTAAACTTTGTGCCGAACTTAATTTTGTTTGTCTTTGTCAAGAAATCAGTTTCTGTAATTAATCTTTTATCATATAACATTTTATATTTTTGATAATTAATTCTCGCTTTCTTCCACTGCTGCTGCTGCTGAGGCAATATTTCCTTTTACTGCACTAATATCTCCATGTGCCGAACTAATATTAGATTCTGCCGTTCTTACATTTGAAACGACCTCTCTAACACCAGATCTTGCCGCTTGATTATCAATCGCCACAATTACTTGTCCTGCATTCACATAATCACCATTTTTCCCGTTAATTACTACAACTTCCCCACTTGAAGTCGCTGTATACGGTATTTCTTCTATCCCTTTTTATCGACCCACTAGCCGTGTATCCCAACGACATTTGATTTTGACCGATTACTTGCACTTTTACTGGTCTTGCTGTAGATGAATTTCCTTTTTGGTTTTTCTTTCCGCATGAAACAGTAAGCAATGCTAGCACCGTCATCGCTACAATTATTTTTTTATTTATTTTCATTTTTCCTCCCTATTCTTAGTGACTTTCATTATTTATAAAAGCCTCTAAAAATCCAATTAAATTAATATTTTTTTCTCCTGTTTTTTTATATTTAATATTATTCCCTATTTAAAAAGTGAAAATTTCATTTTTGATTATTTTATAATTCTCAGATTAAATGGTTCTTTTATTTTTACCATTTAAATTCTATCAACTTTTCCAATTCATATCATTTCTATAAAATTTTTTTATCTCTAGTCCAAATATGCTCCATATTTAGAAACTAGGAAATAATAATTCAATTTAGCCTGTGCATAATTTACTCTGGCTTGTCTTAAATTAGTTTCCGATTGCAACAAATTTTTCCATCGTAATTAATCTGTAAGAATATCTTTCTTTTTCCAAATTATAAGATTCTTCTGCTTTTTGCACCGCTAATTGCAATGTTTGCTATACTTTTTTTCCAGCGATCTTAACTGATAATAAGTTTTTTTCTCATATTTGCTTGAACAGTTTCCAGAGTCTGATCCACTTGAACAGTTTGATATTTCCTGAGTCTTTTTCGCATAATTCACATTATTTTTTTTCTTGCTCCCCAGTCAAATATGTCCCACTCCATTTTACTCCTCGTTTGAAGTTGTAAAAGTTTTTTTTGTCTTGAAAATATTTCCAAACTTATCTTGACTTTTGCAATACACCATAATTTATCATTCCGCTAACTGTCGGCTTAAAAATCTGCTTCCTGCACTTTTTATATTTTTTTGCTCAGATCATTTTTGCTTCACAGCTATCTTATATTCTGTATTTTCCGTGGCAATTTTGCCAAATCTTCATCCAATTTAACCGTCTTTGTAAAGTTATCCTCTACTCCAAATGGAACTATCTCGATTTGCGAACTATTTTTTTCACTCCGATTAAAATTCCCAATGCCTCTTTTGAAACTTCTATATTCCCTTCCTGCTCTACAATTTGTGCTTCAATGGATGCCACGCTTCTTTCTGCTTCTGTAAGTTCTGGGCTGAGTTGTCATTCTTAAATCATATAGTTCTTTTTGTGTTTTTAAATTTTCATCTAACGTTTCCTTTGATTTCTGCAATACTCCCAATGTGCTCATTGCATTGTAAACATCAATATATGCTTGAACTGTACTTAAAACTGTATCTTTTCTCACTTTATCCAGACTAAGCTGCGACAATGTCAATTTTTCTTTACTAATTTCGTGATTCAGTTTCAATTTTCCGCCTGTATAGATCGGTTGCGACAATGTCAAGTAATGCTGATAAGCCTCTCCAGTTCTACTAAAACTCTTATCCAAATGCTCTTGAGCGCTTCCAGAATAACCTACTGTAAAAAATCTGTTAGCCCAGGCTCTATCCACATCAATTTTCCCTTGCTCTGTTTTCAACATCTCAATCTTAATGTCCTTATTATTTTTAATTGCCATTTCTGCTGCTTCCTGTATCGTTATTTTTTCTGCAAAACCCGGAATTGCAATTAACAATAATAATGGCACCACTATCATTCGCAATTTATTTTTTTTCATCTTGTCCTCCTATTTAATCTATTTTAATGCATTATCGATGAATTTTACAATTTCATTAATTAATTTCTGATTATCCTCTACTATCCCATCAAACTCTCCCTTTGAGGAAAAAGTATATTCTTTTTATATACAATTTTTTTAATCAAATAATTATTAATTGCCGAAATTATAAAAATCTGAAATAATTTCCATATCGTATTCCTGTTACTTTCATATCTTAAAAGTATATTTTCCTTGATAAAACTCTTAAAAAAATTTTTGTCATTTCTTCATGAAATTTCCCTACATTTGTATTCTGGGCAAAAGAATTCATTATTCCAATATCCACATTGTTCAAAAAGTTCTAGAATACTTTTAAATCTTTCTTTAATAAAAATTTTCTAAAGTTTTTTTCGGATTTTCATCAATTTTTACTTTCGAATATTTTTTTCCATTTCAGATTTTTTTACTTTCTAATAATTCACATAAAAGTTCCTCTTTCGTCTTGAAATACGTATAAAAACTTCCTTTTGAAATTCCCAATGCCTTTGTTATATCCTCAACTTTTTGTATCCATATACCCATTTTTCCTAAATAATTCAAAGGCCTTTTTCCAATATTTTCCTCTTTTTTTGTTTTTTTATATTTTTCTCTTTTACAAACATCTCCCTACCTAACAATAAAAATTGACTTACAAGTCATTATATTATAATATAATTTTTTTATAATTTGTCAATCTTTTTCTATTAACCTTATAATCTTAATATGAGCAATCTTTTTCCTTGTAAAAATACCTTTTTATTAGATAAAGCAGTTAAGTTAATTTTTTTCAAAAAAATTCTAATATCATTTTCCATTAAATTAATGGATTCATCTATAAATTCTGTTTAATCCTTTATCATAAACAGATAAAATATATAGAAAAACTGCTTTAAAAACTAAACTCAAAAATTATGACTATTTTACTCAAAGCCTGAATTTATATAATCTTTAATAGTTTAATTTTAAATAGGTTTGAGTGTATTTCCTATTTTTTTAATAAAATATTGATCTTTTACTAAAAAATTTGCTATTTGAAAAAAATAATAAAAAATGCAAAAGCAAAGCATAATTACTGATTTGCACTATATATTCTAATTTTAGTTGTTATGATGGTGCCCAGACGCGGAATCGAACCACGGACACAGGGATTTTCAGTCCCTTGCTCTACCGACTGAGTTTATCTGGGCAAATGGCGGAAGTGACGAGACTCGAACTCGCGACATCTTGCGTGACAGGCAAGCACTCTAACCAACTGAGCTACACCTCCATAAAAAAATGGTGGTCACAATTGGGCTCGAACCAATGACCCCCTGCTTGTAAGGCAGGTGCTCTCCCAACTGAGTCTATGCGACCACATCAACTTTATTACTCAATAAGTATAACATATATTTTCAAATATTTCAACTCTTTTTTTAAAAAAATTTTTATAAATATCTATATTTTTTTAATTCAAACTGTCAAATCCCTGAAAAAAATTATCCCTTTTCCAATTTTAAAATATTAAAATAAAGCAATATTTTATTTATCTCTTCAACAAGGTAATTTACTTTTTCGACTAAATATTATTTATTATCATTTATAAAAAGTCTATAAAATCCCATTAATACAGTATTTAATTAATTTCATTCTTTTGTATTCTTACATTATTTTTTTGACAAGGGGTCTTGACCCCTTGCTACTATAAATATTGGTTATTACTTAATTCCTTAATAATTTATTTTAGATAAGCACTTTTTAGTCTTTTTCATATTTAAGTCTAAATACTAATTTTACCAGTAAATTTCCCGTCCATATTTCCCAAAAAGCTGACAAAAATTCTTCCTTCATCATTTGTCTTAATTTGATAAAAATTCCACTCTTTTTTTAAATGTCTTATTTACTTCCTTTACCAATTCCCTAAAAATCAAGCCTGTTATTCGTCGTAAAAATAAAAAAATTAAACTTTTCCTTCATCAAACGTATATTCTCCAATAACAAGATTCATTTCAGGAAGCAGTCTTTTTACAATCTTTTTACATTTAAAATATGCTTCATCACCTTTTTTTATCCAAATCTGCTAATTTTTTTACTTCTTCCTCTGTCAATTTTCTTTTTACTTCCCTAATTTTCAAATCATCTTGATCAGTATTCTGTCTATTTAATGCAACTCCAAGAACTATGCCTATCTGTTCCCCACGAATTGTATCTACAAGAACGTAATCTCCCTTTTTATAATCTTCCGAATCGCTTATCATAAATGGATAAACTTTTTTTTGTTTTCCTAAATTTTATATTTATTATCTTCATAAAATCCCACCTTCCAAAAAAAGTTCGAAATGCCCTCTTTCACTTATTATTAAATGATCCGAGCAACCGTATTTCTATATTTTTCCAAAAACTTCCTTTACCTTTCTCGTCAGTAAAATATCAGATTCTGACGGCTTTAATGAGCCTGATGGATGATTATGCACCAGAATTACTCCCTTTGCATTGTATTCTAAAATTTTTTTTACCAATTCCCGAATATAGACCGTGCTTCTGTCGATCGTTCCAAAAAAAGTTCCTCTTCCTTTAACAGTTCATTCTGTGTATTTAAAAACAATACCTTAAATACTTCAATATCCCTGCTTAAAAGGGAAAATTTCAGATAATTCAGCAATTTCAGGTTGCTTGAAAGTACGATCTGTTCATTATATACTTTTTTTATACAATTCATTTTCAATTATTTCAAATAAAAGTTTGAAAAAAATACGGTCGCCCTTTCAGTCATATATTTATTTTTTTGCAGTTCTTCCCCAGGTCTGTTTCAAAAATCGTATACAAATCCCTATATTTCCTTAAAAAGTTCCCCTGCAATTCCTCTGCAGTTTTTTTCCTAGTAACTGTATAAGTAAGCAATAATTCCAAAAATTTCACAATCTGTAAATCCTTTTTGCCCCTGTTGACAGAAATCGTCGCCTTTAGTCTTTTCTCGATGCCCTTTTTCCTTTTTCTTCATCCAGACATTCGTTCAAAATCTATTTTTTTGTTATTTTTTTATTCCCATTATCCCTCTTCATTTTTTTCCCCCAGAAAAATATCATAATACAAGCCAAATTTCTCTAAAAAATGCCTTGCTTTTTACTCAAATAGTTTACCATAAAACTAAAAAAATGACAAACTAAATTGAGAATATTGAAAAAAATTAAAGGCAAATAATATTTGAAATATAAAAAAATTATGGTAAAAATTTATCAAGGGCTTTTTCTTTAAAAAAATAATGAAATTAAAAAGCTTTATTGAATGTATCTGTATAAAAAAATAGCAAAGGAGGATATCTATGAAAAAAATATTATTATTTTTAACAATTTTTCGGTATGTTAATATCGAGAGGCATTGTTTCAGAGAAACAACTACTGCATTAAAGACTGAAAAATAAAAATATCCCAGAGGGATAAGAAGTGTAACATCTGTAACGGAAGTTTTTTTGGAACAGGACAGCAAATTACGCATATTATTGTGGAATTTAATGAAAGGGTAGTAAATTCGCAATTGACAAAGAATACTTTTTACAGTATCAGACAGAACTGTTGAAAAAAATCTATTCAAATACCCGTCCAGAAAGAACTGATATTGTAAAAGACGGAAGATTTGTCATTATTGAATTAAATCCAAAGGACGACGGTGCTTCTCTTCGCCTTGAGGGAAATGATGAAGTTGGATTTCAAATGAAAAAGGCAACTTCTAAAAATAACGCAAAAGGAAGATATTTTATTTACAAATGGTAAAAAAATTGGAAAAAGCATTGCAATACTTGAAAATAATAAAAACTAGAAACCTAATTGTGGAAAAACTTTAAGCAGTTTGTGTATAAAGATCCAAAAAAACTGGGACAAGTGTAAAGTATAATCTTTATATTCCAAAAAAATTATGACAAGAATAAAAAAATATCCGCTTGTACTGTTTATGCACGATAAGGGAGTTCTGAGCGAAGACACGAAAAACTGCTTTATTTCAAGGAAATGGCGCAACTTCATTTGCGAGCTCCTGAAGAACAGGCAAGACATGAGGCATTTGTGCTAGCTCCTCAATATTCAAGACAAGTAGTGGATGACAACGGAGATATTACAAGTGATCTGGATGCAACCGTAAATTTGATAAGAGATTATTTAATTTCAAAAATATAGCATTAATGAAAAAAATTATATGCAACAGGACAGTCAATGGGTGGAATGATGGCTATTGTCATGAACTACAAATATCCAGAATTGTTTTGCAGCTTTCATATTTGGTAGCTTTGCCAATGGGAATCCAAAAAGAAGTGTCTACTATGGCAAAAAAATAATCTATGGATAACAGTTTCAACTGGCGATGCGAAAAGCCTATCCAGGAATGAATGCAATTACAAGCGAACTTATAAAAAGAGGAGCCACAGTAGCAAAAAGACAATTGGAGAGCCGATTACACAGATGCACAATTTCTAGAAGGCGCAAGAAAGGTTATTGCCCAAAAAGTCAAACATAAAATATACAACACTTGAAAAGGGCACAAATCCATATTTGCCAAAAGATGCCAATCCAGGTTTAGAACACTCTGGAACTTGGAAAGTAGCCTATAATATACCTGGAATAAAAAGACTGGATGTTTTTACAGTCAAAAACAATGAAAAGCATTGAGAAATTTTTAAATAAAAAAATAGGAAACAGGAAGGGAGAAACTTTGACTTTTAGTTTATTTTTAGTCCAATTCACATAGAAACCTTTTGTAGTATCAACTTTAATTTGCATATTTTTTTATTTTTATATTCCAAGAATTTTTAAGAATGTAAACATAGAAAAAAATATTCAACAATTTTAGGTTATTTTTTTATTAATATTTAAAAATAATCGACTCAATTTACAGGTTAATGTACCAAAATGAGCCTATAACCAACGTTATGCCAATACATCTTTGTAACTTTGAGCAATTTTTCGCAGGATTATATCTAATTTTCAGGACAAAAATTTTTTTATAATGTCAGTTTACTATTTAACTTTTGGACCAGTTTTTAGCATTAATTTTACCTGGAATAATCTATTATCACGATAATTATTACGTATATTTTTTTATGATAATGCATGCGCTTATTGTATTTACGCTTTTTTTGGATCCGCTTATTTAGGGTGGAAAACCTACAAAAAAAGGGACTTATTCAATCAATAATTACATTACTTCTCATATTTTTATATGCATTTATCTATAACTCTATTTTTTTAAAGGAATAAACGCAATGTTTTTTTAAGAACTCATATTATTTCACAAGTGAGTTTTATAAAAACCAATCTGGCTATATGATATTGTTTTTAATATTGACAATGATTTTTTTACAATTTTTTTGCTATATCTTCCAATTAAGAAAGAAAAATAAATAAAAAAACGATATTAGATTAGTTTAATTTTGAAAAATAAAATAAATTTTGAATTGTAAGATTAAGAAGTGAAAAAATAAAAAGTACACCACTGATATTAGTATTATTATGTATATATGATTTTAGTATTTGGTGTACTTTTTTTAATGGAAATATTATTCAGCTTCAATAAACTGCTTTTTCTTGTTCAAATTTTTTTCTAAAATAACTTTTGTTATTTCAAAGACGAAGTTCAGGTTTGATAGGATGAACTATGTCCTTAAATTCTCCATTTGGCATTCTTCTTGATGGCATTGCCACAAAAAAAGTCCGTTTTGTCCATCAATTATTTTTTTAATCCATGAACGACAAAACTTTCGTCAAATGTAATGTCGGCATAAGCCTTCAATCTTTCGATGTTTTCTGTCTGTCTTCCAATTCTAATACGAATATCAGTTACTTTCATAAGTCTTCTCCTTATTTTATAGTTTTATTTTTCCAATACAATTATACCTTATTTATCGTAAAAAAACAAGAGAAAAATGATAAAGAATATAATATTTCCTTAATTTATTTAAAGTAACTTTAAGTACAGATTATTCAATTATCTCAATATAGTCTTCAATAAATTCTTTTTTTCAGACTTTCAGGCGGTAAATCCAGACACTTTTACCTTTATATTTTTATTAAAAATATTTTATTTCAAAAAAATATCGCCTTTTTTTCACATCATAGGAAGATTTTTTTAGGATCTCCGTTTACAACAATGTTTCCATTATCTGCAAGTTCCTTTGCCACTGTTCTTCTTTTTATAATTCTTGTTACCTTTAAAAAAATTTATCTAAACGCATTTTTTTATTTTACTCCTAAATTTTTCATTATTTAGACATGTTCAATAGCCTGTTTTTTTATTTTATTAAATTCTAAATTTTCATGGTTATCAAACAGGTTTTATTTTATATTTTTTTCATTCCTTCATACCATGCTGTATTTGTTTCTACAAATCCTACATTATCATTTTCCTTCAGGAACAATCCTCTCACTTTACTCTTTTTATTGCTGAAAATATGCGGATTATCAGTTGTTGACTTAGCCATTAGGGCCTTTTTGATTTTTTCCTGATCTTCCTTTGACAAAGTTCTTGTATTAAACACAATTGGTCCATTATAAACAGGAATTGATTTTATAACTGTAAAACTTTTTCCTGCAAATTCTCCAAACGGTGCAACTGCTCCTTTTTTAACTTTATATGTAGCCCCTGAATTAAAGTCTTTTCCAGCAACTAATTCATATATTGTAAATGATTTTGGAATAGCAAATGTTGCAACATCAACATCCCCTTTAAATAATAAAACTTGGGTCCCAGGATGCGAGTTTCCAAACATAACTTTTGAAAATACCTTATTTCCCAACAATTCATCTGTATTTTTTAGCCCAAATTCCTTTACAATTACCTCTCCAGGTACTTTAAATCCAGATGTAGAACTGTTTGTAACAAATCCTATTGATTTACCTTTAATCTTTTTCAGGTCAAATCCATTCCCAGAACGGTATTTATCGGCATCTTCCCTCTTACTGCAATAAAAGCTGTAATAAAGGGCATCTTTTAACGTTCCACTTTCTCCTGAATTTGTCAGACAGACCTCAATATCCTTTGTACGCTTTCTAGCATTCAAATATGCCTCTGCTCCAATATACGCAATTTGTGATTGCCCAGAAACAATATTTTCCACCGTAATATTATAATCAGTTGTCGTAACAATCTCAACCTTTTTTTCCCAGTCGCCTCCTGCACAATCCGAGCAAATTCTTCCCTTGACTTCTTCAATGAATCATTAGTTTTCGTTTGGCAAAAAAATACAATTTTTAATCGTATTATTCTTTTTTTCCCGCAACTAATCGCAAATAAAAAAACTATTACCAGACAACAAACTTCTCAAAAATATTTTTTTTCATAATACCTCCGCCATAAAAATAATATAAAAATTTTTTTATATTATAACATTTGTTATTTTCATAGTCAATTCTAAAAATTTTTTTAAAAATAAAAAAATCTTTTTGACAGATATACAACGCTAAATCTCGTTTAAAAAAATAGAAATTATATCGTGGACTTCGACCCTCATAACTATAGTAAAATTGCCTTAAAACTGAACTCAAAAAGCTATGACTATTTTACTCAAATCCTGGATTTATATAATTTTTTTAGCAGTATAATTCGCCATTTAAATAGAAAAATAGCATAAAAAAATTTAAAAAAATAATTTTTTTCAAAAACCTCTCCAATTGAAAAAAACTCTTAATCTCACTTTTTCCTGCTTCATCCTTTTTACCAAAACTTCAATTTCTCCATTTTTCATTAATATCTTGTGCAATTCCCAGAACTTTTTCATTTCCAAATTTCAATTCTATCTTTTTATTCTTCAAATAATTTATTTCATTTATTTCCTTTAAAAATCTCTTCCCACGATCCATTTCCCAAATTTTCACACAATATTTGAAATTCAGAAACAATATTTTTTTACAATTTCATCAATTTTATATTTTTTTATTTGTCGCCTGTGTCAATGAAATTGCCTTTATTTTTTTCAATTTTTTTCCGGCAATATATTATTTACATTTATCCCAATTCCAACAATATAGACATTATCTGTTTTTTTCCATCAAAATCCCTGCATAACTTCTTATTTTTCCAAGTAAACATCATTTGTCCATTTAAATTTATACTCTAAATTTTCTATTCCCCTAATCCTCTTATTGTCGCAAGCCCAGCAATTAAAGGCAATTTCAAGTAATCCTCAATTTCCCAGTTTTCCCTTTCCTCCAAAGCTGAAGATAGCCATTCCTCCATAGAAACCCAGTTATTCTGCCTACGTGCCCTTCCATGAGTCTGATTTTTAGCACAAATAACATCAAATTCCTCATAATTCCTATGATTTCTTTCCAAATAATCATTTGTTGAACCCAATTCATTAAATTTATACAAATTTATATTTTTTTCATTTTTTTCTCCTTCCATCTATTTATTAATTTAAAAAAATACTCCCATTAAATATAATACTTCAAAAATTAATGAGAGTAATGATTTATCTAAATATTATTAAAAGAACTCCTCGTCTACTGACTGATCCAATTACACCAGCTATATTTGGTCCCATTGCATGCATTAGCAAAAATTTTTTTAGGATTTTCAGATTGCCCAATTTTTTTGAACAACTCTTGCTGCCATTGGCACTGCTGAAACCCCTGTCGCTCCAATCATCGGATTTACTTTTTCCTTTTGTGAATTTATACATTATTTTTCCCAAATAGCACTCCTCCCACTGTTCCGAAAGAAAAATGCAATTAATCCAAGAATAATGATTTTTATTGTTACAAAATTTAAAAAAATGCTCTCCGTCAGCAGTTGCTCCAACTGTCACTCCAAGTACAATTGTAATACAGTATAGCATAGCTCCTCTTGCATGTTCAACTAAATTTGAAACAACACCTGCTTCCTTTATTAGATTCCCAAAGCATTAGCATTCCAATTAGCGGAGCTGATGATGGAACTAAAAGAATAACAATGATTGTTACTGCAATTGGAAAAAAATTATTTTTTTCTCTTTGGCTCACAAATCTAAAGTTCGCTTCATTTCAACCATTCTTTCCTTTTTTTAGTTGTCAATAATTTTTATAATTGGCGGTGAATTACAGGCACAAGAGCCATATAGGAATAGTTCGCAATGGCAATTGATCCCAGTAAATGCGGCGCCAGTTTTGTTGTCAAGTAAATAGCAGTCGGTCCGTCGACTCCTCCAATAATTCCAATCGAAGCCGCTTCCTTTCCTGTCAATCCCAAAGCAAAAATCGCCCCAAGAAATGCCACAAAAATTCCAAAGTTGAGCACTGCTCCCAGAAAAAGGCTTTTTCGGATTTGCAATAAGCGGTCCAAAAATCAGTACTTGCTCCTATTGCCAAAAATATTAATGGCGGATAAATTCCCAATTTTACTCCTTGATACAAATAGTAAAGAAGTCCACCCTTTTCCATAAGTCCTTCATTTGCCACAAGAGGTAAGTTTGTAGCAAGATTCCAAATGAAATTGGGAGCGACAAATAAGGTTCGTATTGTTTTTTTATTGCTAAATATAGCAAAAATTAGGGAAATTATTATCATGATTACTGCCTTCCAGTTATCATAGATATTCCTGTTGTCCCGTAAAGAATTTTTTTAGTAGTTCCATTTGAAAACCATCCTTTCCTTAGGTTTTTTTAGTAATATTGAATTTAAAGTAATTTAGGATAATACTGCCAAAAACATCATCAGTATTTACTTTATCACCTTTAGTCACTTTAATTTCATTTATAACTCCATCGCAAGGTGCTACAATTGGATTTTCCATTTTCATCGCTTCTAAAATGATAATTTCATCTCCAGCTTTTCACTTTTTTCTCCAGCTTTTTACTTTTTACATCCACAATAAGTCCCTGCATTGGGCTTTTTATTACTTCGTTTTTTTCCCAGTTTCCCCTTGTAAAGGTGGATTTTCATTTTTGTCTATTTTTTTGCTTATCTTTTTGAATCAGTCGAAGTTTCAATGTTTCCATCTTTTTCTGTAACTTCTTCCACTTCCACTTCATAAACTTTTTTTCTCCAATTCTGATTTTATACAGTTTAATCATATTTGTCATGCCCCTTTGTATTTCCAGATTTTATTTTATTTCCCTAATACTTCTTATTTTTATACGGCTATTCTTATTATCCCCGGCCGCTTCAATCAGAGCCGCCATCATTCTGCCATCATAGTTTCATCTTTTTATTTTTTTCCATACTAAATTTTTTTCTTTTTTTATCCAATTCCTTTTTCACTGCTTAATTTTTTTCAGACTTTTCCAAAATTCTATTATCATTTGTTTTTTTATTATCTTCATTTTTTTCCTTCAAAAATTTGAAAAAAATATTTAAAAAAATGATAACATAAATGAAATTAAAAAAATAATATGAAAAAAACAATTAACATACTTACAACTGAAATATAAATTGCATCTGCAAATGTTACAGACTGAATTTCCAAACAAAATACTTTTCATATTTTTAATTATTCCTTTCATTTTCTATAAAATATCACACAAAAAAACAACTTCAATTACAAAAACCTAACATTTATCCAAAAAATTATTTAAAGTAAAATTATATAAAACCGAACTGAAAAATTACAAACTGCTTATTCAAAATTTAGTTTAATTAATTTTCACAAGTTCGATTTTTAATGGATTCAACTATATTTTTTTATTACTTTACTTTGTAATAACTGTCAAACTTTTCCTTATGCGAAAGTTTCATTTTATTTCTAAGATGAACCATATCACTTACAATTTTTTTTCTTCTGTATGAGTTAATTTTTTTCCCCAATCTATCAGGTTTTTCCTTATCACGAGTCTTATTTATTTCTGTGTCAAGTTCTAATATTTTTTTCAAGTAATGTTTTTTTATTCCAAGCAGTATTTTCATACCAATCTGTTATTTCCTTTTAACTTTCTTTTGAAATAATCTATATCTAAATTCATTTTCCACCTCTCTTTGAGTTACCAAATCCCCTCCAGAACCGGGATAATAAAACTCATCAAAAAAATAGCCTATTTTAAGTCCCGATCTTAAAGAAGTCTTACACCACAGTCTAAAAAAAGTCATCAATTTGCCACATCCTAATTTTTAAAAAAATCACTTCAATATTTTTGAACACTTATTTCATCTTTTTGATTTTTTTGTTTTTTTCTGTTTCCTTTAAATATTTCGCTTCATATTTTTTTCCTTCAAATAATTTTTTTGCAATTTGAGGAAAACATGCATAAAGTCAATACATCTTCATCAGACTTTGCATGCTTTCCAATTTCATTTTTCATCGTATCATATTCATTTTTGCGACAAATCGGCAGGTCTTCCAGTAAATACCTTATCATTTCCAATTATAACCGACTTAATTTCACTAGAAATTTCCACAGGTGATTTCCCGTACATTCCCTTCACATAATCTTTAATTTCCTTCGGAATCATCTTATATCTTTGGCCTGTCAAAACATTAAATACCGACTGCGTTCCAACCATTTGGCTCATTGGAGTTACTAATGGCGGATAACCTAGATCTTTTTCTTACCTTCGGAATTTCACGAAGCACATCTTCATATTTATCTTCCGCTCCCTGCGCCTTCAATTGCGACACAAGATTTGAAAGCATTCCTCCAGGCAGCTGATATTCCACAATGCTTGGCTCTACCGCAAGAGCCTTTGGATTTAATGTTCCATTGTCAATGTATTTTTTTCTTATTGGCTTAAAATACTCTGCAATTTCCTTCAAAAGTTCAAGATCCAATCCTGTATCGTATTTTGAGCCCTGCAAAGTTCTGACAAGCGATTCTGTAGGCGGCTGTGAAGTTCCACCTCCAAAAGGCGAAATTGCCGTATCTACAATATCTACTCCAGCCTCAATTGCCTTTAATGTGCTCATTCCAGCTAATCCCGCAGTTGCATGCGTATGTAATTCAAGCGGAACTTTCAGAATACTTTTTAACTCGCCTACAAGTTCATAAGCCATATTTGGAAGCAAAATTCCAGACATATCCTTTATAGCAATGGAATCTGTCCCCATACTTTGCATTTCCAAAGCCAGTTTTTTATAATATTCAATCGTGTGAACTGGGCTAATTGTATAGCAAATAGCAAGCTGGCTATGCCCTCCATATTTTTTAGTGCTTTCAGATGCTTGTCTTATATTTCTCGTATCATTCAAAGCATCAAATATTCTAATAATATCAATTCCATTTTTTTATTGAAAGTTCAACAAACTTATCCACAATATCATCTGCATAATGCCGATAACCAAGTAAATTTTGTCCTCTTAAAAAGCATTTGCAGCTTTTGTATTTTTAGACTCTTTTCCTAATTTCCCTGCAGTCTTTCCCACGGATCTTCATGTAAAAAAATCTAATTGCCGCATCATAAGTTGCTCCACCCCAGACTTCCATTGCATAATATCCAACTTTATCCATTGTTTCTATTATTGGAAGCATTTCAGAGAGTTGTCATCCTTGTTGCCATAAGTGACTGATGCCCATCTCTTAACGATGTTTCTGTTATTTTTACTCTTCCCATAAAAACCTCCCTGTTTTAAAAGCTGTCATAAAATAAACAGTTAATCTACTCAAAAATACGATGGTCCGAGCATTTACAATATGTTCTGGCATATTTGGATATTTTGTTTCAAAAATTTTCTCTAAACATTTTAGCAAGTTTTTTTAGCGACCCGCTTCATAGGGCTTCCTTATTTGCCCACGTATCTACCGGGATTTAACAGTTCACTTGGAACATTTGGGCAATATTGCGGAATTTCCAGGTTGAAAAATATCATCGTGTCTGTATTCCACTTCATCTAAATCACCGTTTAACGTCATTTGCTACCATCGCCCTTGTATATGTTAAGTTCATACGATTTCCAACACCGTAAGGTCCGCCAGACCAACCTGTATTTATTAAAAATACTTTTGTATTGTGAAGATCTATCTTTTTACCTAGCATTTCTGCATAAACTGATGGATCAAGCGGCATAAATGGTTCTCCAAAAGCAAGTTGAGAATGTAGGTCGTGGTTCTGTAATTCCACGTTCAGTTCCAGCCCGAACTTTTAGAAGTAAATCCTGTTACAAAATGATAAATTGCCGCATCTCTCGAAAGTCTTGAAACAGGCGGTAAAACACCAAATGCATCTGCTGTCAAAAATATTACAACATTTGGAATTCCTCCAATTCCAGGAATTTGTGCATTTTTTATATGATTAATCGGATACCCAACTCTTGTATTTTCAGTTAAGCTCTTGTCATAAAAGTCAAATTCACGTGTACTTGGATTCATTACGACATTTTCCACAAGACTTCCAAATTTTATCGCATTATAAATATCAGGCTCGTGTTCTGGATCAAGATTTATACATTTTGCATAACATCCTCCTTCAAAGTTGAAAATGCTATGATCTGACCATCCATGTTCATCATCTCCGATTAACTTACGGTTAGGATCTGTTGAAAGCGTAGTTTTTCCAGTTCCTGAAAGCCCGAAAAATATAGCAGTCTGTCCAGTGTTTGGATCCATATTGGCAGAACAGTGCATAGGCAATACATCCATTTCAGGCATTACAAAGTTCATTATTGAAAATACGCTTTTCTTTATTTCCCCTGAATATTCTGTTCCGCAAATAATTCCAACTTTTTGCTTCATAATCAATAATTATTGCGACTGATGAATTTATTCCATCAATTTTTGCATTGCATTTAAATCCTGGCGCCGCAATTACTGTAAAGTCGAGATGTCCATAATCCTTTAATTCTTCCTCTGTCGGACGGATTAAAAGTCGATGTATAAATAAATTTTGGCTAGCTCGTTCATTTATTATTCTAAATTTCTTTCTGCAGGTCGGATCTGCTCCCTGCCATTCCATCAAATATAAATATTTCCCTGATTTTGCAAATATGCAATCAATTTATTATAAATAGAATCAAATTTTTTTCCTTTTCAATAGGCTTATTCACATTCCCCAAGCAATTTTTTTCATGAACCCCTGGAGTGTCAACAATATATTTATCCTTAGGCGAACGTCCTGTATACTTCCCTGTCGTCACAACCAAAGCTCCACTGTTTGACAATGTACCTTCCCTCTTTTTTTAATGCATGTTCAACAAGTTCCGCAGGTGTCAAATTTCTATAAATTTGGATTACATTTACTATTCCTAATTTTTTTCCAAATCTTTTTGTTACTTTTTTTCATAATACTCCTCCGTATTTAAAAAAATTTGTAGTCATTTGTAAAAAAATAAATGTATTTAATAAACCAATATCTTTTATTTCAACAAAGGTCAATATTCTTTAAATTTCCTAGTCTTTACTTTTTACAATCAATCTATCATAAAAATTAGCAATTAACACCAATAAAACAAAAAAATCCCTACTTTTATGTAGGGAAACGCAAAAATATTTTTTTAATTTTGAATTTGTTTGGGTTATGTTAAATTTATAATAATATTTTTATAAAAAAATAAATACAAAAATTCTTTTTGATATTAAATCTTAAAAAGCAATTTAAATTTACAATTTAGATACATATCAAAAAAATTACAATTTTATAGCCAGCAGTTTTTTTTAATATGTATCAAAAATCCGATAATAATGATCTTTAATACAAATATTACTCTATTCTAGCCATATAATTGCCTAAAAGCATATTTAACATTATTTTTTTCCCTACACTAGTATTATCCCACATTTTTCCTAAAAAGTCAATATTTTTAAAAATTTTAATTAAAAAGAATATTCTATGAAAGATTAAATTTATTATAAAGATATACTGTGATATAAATTAAAAAAATAATATGATTATGAAGTATCCCTAGACCCTTAACCATCGAACTTATTCAAGATTATCCATAAATACTCTTTAAATATTCTCGTTTAGTTTTTTTGCAAAATAAATTTGAATAACAACCATATATTGTGGTATAATAATAACAAGTTGTAAACATAAATGGAGAGAAAATGATAAAATTAATTTTACTAGATGTAGATGGAACACTGACCGATGGTGGAATCTATCTTGGAAATAGTGGCGAAGAACTAAAAAAATTCAATGTAAAAAGACGGCTATGCCATCGTAAATGTGCCAAAACTTGGCATTGAATTTGGAATTATTACAGGTGGAAAAATCTGAATTATTAAAAAGACGTCTTTGAAAAAACTAAAAAAATAAAAATACCTTTTCCAGGGAATTTCTGAAAAGACTTTAATACTGGATGAAATTATAAATCAAACAGGACTAAAGGAAGAAGAAATAGCCTACATGGGCGATGATCTAAATGACATGGCAATCATAAAAAGAATCGGTTTTTCTGGAACTCCGCTAGATGGAGCAAACGAAGTAAAATCAATCGCGATTTTATTTCTACTAAAAAAACAGCGTGAAGGAGCAGTACGTGAATTTATAGAAGTTATTTTAAAAAGAAAATTTATTTCAAAAAAATTTTTTTATCAATCATAAAATAAATTAAATCATTAAACAAGACCTTAAATATTCATATTAAAGAATTTTATTTGAAATTGACAAAAGTTATTTTTTTATTAATATTTGTTTTTTTGTTTTTCAAACGTAAAGGGGATCAGTCGCCATCCCTTTACAATCCCTGCTAGTCTAAGCATTTTTGAAATGAAATTGAAACTCGCTTTTTAATAAAAATTCTTATAAAATTTTTAAACTAATTACAATTTAAAAAAATTTTGAAAAAGTCTCAAACAGTCAATTTCATTCCAAAAAAATCACGACATTCTAATTCAATTATGATAGATTATTTGACTAAAACAAATATCAAGCAAAAATTTTTGTTAAAGAAAAAAATAACTGTTTGAGATTTTGGAACATATTTTAAATTGTATTCAGTTATCTGTGTCAAGATAACTTTGATTCAAAAATCGAGTTTTATTTTTCTTTATAAGAAAGTTTTGCGTAAAGCTGGTTGTAAGGGCGTGGCGTTTGACGCCCTTACGTTAAAAAATTAATTAAGAAATAAAGGAAAAAAACAATTATTCATAAAAATAATCTATAAAAATGTAAATTATAAAAAAATCTCAAATATAAATCTTTAGGAAATAGATTTAGAATAGATTTATTAATTAAATAAAAAAATAATCAGAAAAATATAAAAAAATTATTTTTTTAGGAGGAAATAATGGCAATAAAAATATTTGGATGCCAAAAGGCTAAAATTAGTGTTTATTGGCGGTGGAAAATGGGTTACAAAACATGAGGAGCTTTTTAAATGAACTGAATGTTTATCCAGTTCCTGATGGAGATACTGGGAGTAATATGTCAATGACATTAAATTCGATGATAAATGATCTGGAAGAAAAAGACAGATGAAAAAAATAAAAAATGCCTCGAACTTTATAGATGTAGTTGAAGAGGTCGTGTTGATGGGAGTCTCGTGGAAATTCAGGGACAATTTTGTCACAAGTAATCACAGGGTTTTTAAGAGGATTGAGTGAAAAAGTTAGTTTGTTACCGAAAGATGTGGCAGAAGTTTCTTGTGAGCGCAAAGGAAACTGCTTATAATCGTCGTAAGTGAACCTGTTGAAGGGACAATGCTTACGGTTATTAGAAAAAATTTCTGAAAAAGGCTACAGAATGTCTGAAAAAAATTTGAAGATTTGGTGGCATTTTTTTGAAGGAGATTGTAGAGGCTGGGAAAAAGGTCATGGATGAAACGCCTGAACTGCTTCCAAAAATTGAAAAGAGGTCGGAGTAGTTGATCTCTGGCGGAAAAAGGGGCATTTTTCTTTTTTTGAGGGATTTTTATAAGGTTACAACTGAATTGAACCTGCTAGACTGAATTGCAAAAAGGCTCAAGTTAAGGAAAATGAATTTGACAAGACAATAGCAAATATTAATCATGATCCTGAAAGCATACATTTCCAATACTGTACTGAATTTATCATTTTTAAATGGTAACTTTGATACAGATGAATATAAAAAAAGCGTGTCTTTGGAATTGGGAGATCTCTTTGTATTTGCACAAACTTCTAAAAAGTTTAAGACTCACATTCATACGAACCATCCTGGAAAAGCGATTGAAATTGCATTGGAATATGGACCACTGGAAAAATGAAGGTGGAAAAATATGAAAGTTACTGAGACGATAATTTGCAAATTTTTCAGTGAAAAAGGATGAAGCAAAAGATTTTTGCAAATAAAAAATTGATAAGACAAAATCTGCATTTGTGATTTTGGCGGATTCTGAAAATTTGAAGGATGAATTTTTAAAAACTTGGTGCAGATGTGGTAATCTTGGGAGGACAAAGTAAAAAAATCCAAGTGTTCAGGAAATATTGAATGCCATTGGAAAAAACTGAAAAGGAAAAATGTTTACATTCTTCCAAACAATAAAAATGTAATTACAAGCAGAAAAATGGCAGTTGAAAAAAATCTAAAAACAGTTGTTGTTCTAAATACAAAAAACAATGCTTGATGGATATTATTTTCTAAGAAATAAAGATACTGACATTGATGAGTTAAAAGAAGCGACTCCAGAAACTATTCCGTGGAAATTACAAAAAGTTTGTAAGAGATACAAAAATTGAAGACTTGTCAATAGAAAAAGATGACTTTATCGGGCTTGTAAACGGGAAAATAAAATATGCAAAAAAATCATTAAAAGAAGTGGCAGATGCAATATTAGATGACTTGGTAACTAAAAAAATACAATAACTGCAGTTGTTGTAAGTGGAAATGAAAAGGATGAAGACTTCACAAAAAAAGTATTGAAGAAAAAAACTGGCAGGATTGAAAAACTGCAAATATTAATGGAAATCAGGAAAATTACTATTATTACTTGTATATTGAAAATAAAGATCCAAATATGCCTGAAATTGCTATTTTAACAGATTCTGTATCAGATTTGACAGATGAAGACATCGAAGGGCTTCCAATAAAAGGTAGTTCCTTTAAGAATTGATATAAACGGGGAACTTTATAAGGATGGGGTAGAAATTTCAAAATCAGAGTTCTGGCATCAAATGTTGGATAACGATGCGAGAATTAAGACATCTCGACCTATCAGCGCAAGACTTTTTTTAAATGCCTATAACAAGTTATTTGAAAAAGGATATAAAAAGATTATTTCAATACATCCATCATCAAAATTAAGTGGAACAATACAAGCGGCAAAAAGTTGGAAGAAGTCTTACAAATAGAGAAAATGACATAGAATTAATCGACAGTTTAGGAGCTTCGTTACTGCAAGGATTCCTTGTCTTTGGGGAGCGAGCAGGAAAAATCAGTAAGGGAGAAAGTTTTACAGAAATTATCAACTGGGTAAATAACTTTAGAACTAAAGGTAGACTTTCTTATGATTATTCCAGACTTGAAATATCTTGAAAAAAAGGTGGAAGAATTGGAAAGGCAAGTTCAACAATAAATTTGGAGCATTGAACATGAAACCTATCTTGACTGTAAATCAAGGGAAGTTACAGTTGAGAAAAAAAGTTCTTAGTGAACGCAATGCACAAAAAATACATTGAAAAAATATTGAACGTGAAAGTAAAAAAACAAAGCATCGTACTTATGAGCGGATGGGGCGGAACTCCAACTGAACTTGAAAATGTTATAAGAATTTATTCAGAAGTGGAAAAATAATCCAAAAATTAACTCATTGATATTAAATAGGGAAATCGGAGCGGTAATAGGAGCTCATGCAGGCCCAGTTTACGGAGTATTCATATTCCCAAGATTAAGTTAATTAATTACAAAATTAAATTTTTAAAACATAATAAGCAGAAAGAGGTGCACTTTTGAAATTTAAATTTTTTGATGAAATAAATTCAACAAATACATATTTACTGACGACGCTAAGAATCGAAGAATTTGAAGTAATCGTAGCAAAAACAGACAGATGGAAAAGGAAAAAGAGACGACATGGATTTCAAGCGAAGGTGCCGCCCTCTTTTCCTTCGGTGTCAATGACAATTATGAACTGGATGAAAAAAATTACAATTTTTTTACAGGATATATTGTCTATAAAGTACTAAAAAAATTATATAGAAAAATAAAGAAAAAGTCGACTTTCAAATGGCCAAACGACATTTATTATGAAAAACAAAAAAATATGCGAATTCTTTGTGAAAAAGTAAGAGATCACATAATAATCGGTATTGGAATAAACATCAACAACACCGATTTTGGAATATTCCGTGAAAAAGCAATTGCACTTGTGGAAATTACAGGAAAAAAACACTCGGTACAAAAACATAATAGAAGAAATCGTTTCAACTTTTTGAAAATGAATTCCATAGTTTAAACAGAGAATGGGAAAGCATATTGCACATAGTAAATGAAAAACAGTTATTTGAAAGGCAAAAAAATAGTAATTCAGAAAAATGGAAAATTTTCAGAAAAGGAATATAGATTTTTACGTGTAGATAGAAGAGGCAGAATCTCAATTATTGCTAAAGGAGATAGTGATGAACTGAAATTTTCTTCATTGGAATTTAAAGTTCTAGTAAAATTTAATTAAAAATTTTAACTTTAAATTTTTTTAATAATTTTGAATTTTAAAAGACTCTTTGAAAAAAATTCTTAGCAGTCTCTTTTTATAAAAAAATTCTTTTTTTATTATTTCTGATATTATATTATTATTTCCCCATATGGCAGGAGAATCATAAGACCGATCTAGAAATACACCATACTCTAATTTTTATTTTTTTAAGTTATTTTTCTTTTTAAAAAATGATTCAACTTTTTCTTTTAAACTTACAGGTTTACCAGAACGACAATTTATAATTCCAGTTATATCAGTTTGTAAAGCCGCTTTTGAAATCATCTCTGCTAATATCTCTATATTAATAAAGTCATATTTATTTTTTTCCTGTAGTAAATGGAAAAGTTTTAGCACCTTCTTCTTCTTTTTGTAATATTTTAGAAAAAAATAGAATTATTATTCCTATCATCACCTTGTATATAAAAATACTCTAAGCCATTTTATTAATAATTCCTTATCGCTCTCTTCTAATATTTTCAAAAGATTGTCTCAAAGCTTTATTTTTTTGCTATACCATAAAAAGAAATAGGATTAGTACTAGTATTGTTATCAACTTCTCCTTCCCAGTATCCAATTTCATGCATAGTTCCTATAACATTTATATTTTTTTATACTAAATTCATAAATTTTTTTCTTAAAAATTTATAATGTAGTGAAAATATCCTCAAGATGAGTAATAGAATTATGCACAAATCCATTACGCTATGCTAAATGAATACAAGTATCCACATTTCTCAAATTAGAAAAAAAGATAGTCAGTATTTTCAAATATATTAGCTTTCTATTTTTTACTTTATCATTTATTTTATCTAAAAGAAATATCGCAAATTACTACTTCAATGTTATTCTTTAACAAATAATTTATAACATTTTTTTCCTATATATCCATTAGCTCCTGTTACTAAAACCTTTCGTTTCATTTATTCTCCTAATCATTTTACCAAATAAATTATTTTTTTATATTTTTTTATACATTTCTTATTTCTTATTTTTTTCTTTCCTTATCAAAAAAACCATCCCCATTTATTAAAATATTTTATAAATTTGAGTTTATATGTGCCATCATCATTTTTCGTGTTTTATAGGATGCTTTTTCCATGTTTATGAATTATCTCTACTTCAGGATAAAAATATCACTTTGTATTTTTGTCCAATTCTTCTACACAAATCATAATCTTCCATATACATGAAATATCTAGTATCAAACATTCCAACATTTTTCAAAAATATCTGTTCTTATAAACATAAGACATCCAGATAGAATTGGAACTTCCATTATTGAATTATAATCACACCATCTCATCTCATAATTATAATCCATTTTTATCTACAATAGATTTTATCGGAAAAAAATCTTCTAAATATTAAATTTAATGGTGTAGGCAATAACCTGCAGGATTTATTTACCTCTCCACTGGATTCATATATTTTCGGTCCCTATCTGCCCAATTTCAGGATTTTTTTCTCATATAATCAATCATTTTTTTCAATAGTATTTTCTTCAAAAATTATATCGACATTCAATATTATATGAAATTCTGCTTTTTTTCTTTAAAAATTATCATCCATTAATTTTTTTAACACAATATTATGACCTGATCCAAATCCATTATTTGAATTATTAAAGATATATTCTATTCTATCATCTGAAAGATTTTTTTATAAAAATTTCTCAAAGTATCCTTTTCAGAATTATCTGATATCCATAATTTAAATTTTTAATTTTGTTTTTTTGAAAACAACCTATGATTTGAGTTAATTCCTTTTGGTCAGTATTATAAGTCACTATACAGTTCGTAAAGTCATACATACAAAATCCTCCACTCTTTTTAATTAGTAAGATTATAACATCTTAAGTTTAATCAAACAATTTAAATATTTCAAAATTTTTATATTTTTTTCCCATTTTTAGTTTCAAAATTGTATTTCTTTATTACCTTTCTTTGGTTCCATGACAATGCAGTTTTCTGGAATATTTTTAGAAACAACAGAATTTGCTCCAATTATAGAATTTTTTTCCAATTACTGTTCCTGGCAATACAGATACATTTTCTCCAAGCCATACATTTTCACAAATTTTTACTGGTTTTGTAAAAATTCTTCTTTCCTTTGCAATTTCTTCAGGATTAGAATGTTCAAAGTCTTTTGAAAATGAATAATTTCCATGATTTAAGTCAGAAATATAAACTTTGCTTGCTATCAGTACATTGTCTCCTATAATTAATGAATTTGCACATGACAAATGGACATAATCGTTAATTTGAACATTATTTCAATTATTAATTGAGGTGTATTTCTATTTTTTTATACTTTTTAGCATTATGTGAATCTTGAAAATTATATGCTTCAATTCTGCAGACCAGTTCCAGTTGTAAAATTTTTCTCCAAATTTTATATACTTTTTCCTCTTATATCAAAAAGGAAATCGAATTAACCTAGACTTTTTGGAAAAAAATATTTTTTTGTTTTAATAAAATTAATTCCCAATTTCACAATTCATAAAATGATTTTTTTCCATATTTTACCTTTCCATATTTTATTTTTAAGTCTATTATATTTCCTCATAAATCTTTTTCAAGCATTTCTACAGATTTTTTTCCACTCAAATTTTTTTGCCTGTTCCAATCCTTTTTGCACCATTTCTTTTTTTAGTTCATCATCTGATAAAAATTTTTTATATGCTTCAAAAATTTCATTTTTCATTAAAAGGATCTACCAACATTCCGGCATTTCCTGCTACTTCAGGCATTGAAGAAATATTTGATGTGATTACCGGTGTTTTTGATGCCATAGCCTCTAATATCGGCATTCCAAAACCTTCATATAAAGATGGAAAAAAACAAAAAAATCTGTGCAAGTTTATAAATAGGAACTTTATCTTCTTCATCAATATATCCAGTAATTATAATATCCGTTCCCATTGATTCAATCAGTTTCATAATATTATCATATTTCCGACCTTTTTCTTCCCACAATCACAAGTTTTAAATCATCATTAATTTTCCTTTTTTTATATTTTTTTAAACGCTTTCACAATTCTTTTCAATATTTTTTTTCGGGGTTCAATTGTTCCCAAATATAAAATATAATTTTTTTGGCAAATTATACTTTTTTTCTAATATTTTTCAAGTTCAGATTTAGAATATTTGTAAGAATATTTTTTTGTAAATCAATTCCAGGAGTTACAATTTTTATCTTTTTCATCTATATTAAAATGTTTAATAATATCGACTTTTAGCACTTTCAGAAATAGTTATAATTAAATCAGATCTTTCAGTGACATATTTATATTCGCTAATAGTTTTCATACCACCCATAGTTTCAGGTGCAGAAAAAAATACAGTATCGTAAATTGTAACAATTACTTTTTCCTTTTTATATTTTTTTAGGAATTATAAAATTAAAAAAATGATATATATCAGATTTTTGTATTCATCAAAAAAATTATGGCTTATTTTTTTAATTTTTTTGAGTTAAAATGCTATAAATTCTATATGAAATGAATTTATTTTTGCTTTATTTTTATATCATAGTTAATTTGTTCCTTAACATTATGTCTATTCATAAAATTTATAAATTCACCAGTATAATCATTCTTATTATTTTTGAACCAATCCTTTTTACAATATTAAAAAAATATACCGACTAACTCCTGTTTTTAGGGTCCTCATGACCCACTGAATTTCAAGTGAAATTTTTTTTCTTTCCATATTTATATAACTCCTTTTTATAATTCCATATTTAAATTACTTTACTTTAAAAAGTATGATTATACAATTTAAAATATTTATCTCTTATCACATCATTTCCGAAATTACTACAATAGTATTCTTTAAAATTATAAACTTTTATTCTTTTTTTAAATAATTCAAAATTTTATTTTCAAAATTTATAACATCATTCTCTACTAAAAAAATTCCTTATTAATAATAACTTCAGGAATTGCCGATACATTTGAAGCAAAGACAGGCTTATCATGCAAATATCCTTCGATAATAGGAAGCCCAAAACCTTCCCCATATTTTTGCCAAAACTGTAACAATATCACAGTCTTTATAGTATTGTCTTATTTTTTTCATCTTCTAAAAAAATCCCATTAATTCAATATTATCTAATTTTTTTATTTTTTTATCTCATCTCTATATTTTTTTCAATCAAAGGTCCTTTTTCCAGAAACCTTTATTTCAAAATTTTTTTATTTCTTTTGTGCAAGTTCAATAAGTAATTCTAAATTTACTCTTTCTTCAATACTTCTTACTGTAAATATTTTTTTACTTTTTTTAGAATCCCAAATTTCTTTTTCCAAATTTTTACTTTTTACTTTTTCAAGTGGAGTAGTGTTATAAATAATAATAAAGTTATCTTTATTATAAAGTGATTCTTCTTTTGTAAATTTCGATATAAAATGCACTAATTTACTTTTTTTATAGACTGCTTTTTTTCAATAAATTTAAAAAAATATTTTTTTAAATCTATGATTGGTTTGGGATGATAAATAAAAAAAGCCCGTCATGAACAGTAAATATATCTGTTTTTTTCAAAAAGAAAAAAACTCATCAAATAATTATGAGAATGAATAACACATTCAGCATTTCTACACAATTTATTTAAAAAAATATTTAATTTAAAAAAATCTAAATAAATCATGCTTTTATTGATATACATTTTATATCATTCCAAAAAAATTCCTCATCTTTTTTTCACCAAAAAAATAAATAATATTTTTTTACATTTTTCTGGCAATGCCATAGATTGAGATAATATAACATTTTTCTACTCCACGTTTATATATAAGTGGATTATTAAATCCAAAAATATATAACAATTTTATCTTTTCCCATACTCTTTTTTTAAACTTCTTTCTATATTTTATAAAAAATTATTTGTGATAATTTAAATAAATTATCTATTATCCAAAAAGTAAAATATCAAATAATTCCTTCCAATTTTTACAAAATGGGTTTTTCAATATTTTTTTCAATATTTCCATCAAATTCTATATTTTTCATATTTTTCATCATCATTTATCAACATTTCCATCTTTTTCAGCTAATTTTTCAGCATCATCAGGCCCAAAAAAACATCACTTTTTTTCATAAGTTCCCAGTGTTTCATGCGCATATTCCAAATCTGCCAAAATTATATTTTTTTACCAAATGCCTTCGCTTCTGAAATAGGCAATCCCCAAGTTTCTAGTTTAGAAGGGAATATCACTGTTTCTATTTTACTATAATATTTCATCAAATTTTCTCTTGTTTGTAATCCAATAAATTCAATACATTTTAAACAGCCATATTTTTTTCAACAATTTCCTTTGAATAAATATTTTTCATTTCCATCTATTGTCAAATATACCTTAAAAATTTTCAATATTTTTTTATTTTCTAATATTTCAACAGCTTTTACAAATGACTTCAAAATTTTTTTAAAAAAATTCTAGGAAATGAAGGATATAAAAAAACTATTTTTTTACTATTTTTTTGTATTTTTTTACAATTATTATTTTGAATCATCTATAACAACATTAGAATGAGCAACAACCACATTTTTTTATTTTAAAAAATTTTTCTTAAATCTTTTTCTAATCCAGTCCTCTTTGAACCACAACAAAATTATTTTTTTAATATTAATTTTGTAAATATATTTATAAAATCTAGAAAACATAAACATCTTAAATTCATTAATCATATCTTTTATCTTCATATCATAAAAAAATAATAGAGTTGTGACAATAAACTGCTCTTTTTATCTGCTACTACATTTGGTGTCATATCATGCAATGAAAACCATAGATAAGGCTTTTAGTTTCTTTGACAATCTTTTTGAAATAAAAAAATATTCATAATAAAAATCTCTTTAAATAACTTTTTTTAGAATCCATAAATTCAATAAACTTTATTCTTGAATCAAATTCAGAAAAAGTTCCTATTATGTACAAGAGCCACTATTTCATAATTTTTTTAAAAAAATATTTTTTTCTATACATCTAAGACATTCCTCATAAATGGTCAATGGACCGCCTTCAATCAGGTTTATTCCTGACAAAACTATTGTTTTTTTGTTCATAATATCTCCTGAATTTTTTTAATAAAAAAATCATAACCAACCTAATAACCATGATTAAAAAAAATATTTTATTCTTAAAACTTTATCCTAATTTTACTTTTTACTTTTTTTCCATTAAATGCTATTTCTAAATGTAAAATATCCTTTACTTTTTTTGTTTCATTTCTGTTTCATATTTTCTGTCTTTTTATTTGATTTAATGCTTCATCTGCAGCTTTTTTTCCATGGATTTGTTATCATCTGTTTCAGATACCTTAAATTCAAATATAAATCCTGGCTTCAATTTATTTAAAGGAAACATTAGTACATCTGTTCTTCCGTATCCTTCTTCTATATTTGATTTTATGCTATATTCACTGTCTAAATACAAAAAGCATTCCTAAAATTAGATTATGATAAAATTTTTTTCTTCTTTTTGCACCATCATGATAACTCATAGAATTTAATAATATCTTTTGTAAAAAGTTCTGCATATTTATCAATATCTTTTAACAATAACGCATTTATCATTTTTTTGAATAAACTTTTTGTTTTCAGTATAATCATACTCCAAAAAAATTTTTTTCTTTAAAAAAATGATTTCACTTCATAATTCGGAAGTTTTAAAGAATACGTATACTCATCTATTTTTTTATCAATTGTCAAATAGCCACTAAATAGCATTAATTGCCATATTTCTTGAGAATTTTTGCATATTGTTCATTTCAGAAGATACATTTATTGACTGTATTGAACTTTTTTTCCATTAAAAAAATATTTAATAATCCATCAAACATTGATTCATTTGCCTCTTTTAGTAATCTTAATATTGTAAGATCTGATGCTGTATTTATCCAGTATGATTCAGTTTTTCCGTTTTTTTAAGTATTTTAATATACTCCAAGGATTATAAATTTCAAAATTTCCAAATTTATACCCATTATACCATTTTTAACTTCTCCAATTTCATCTTTCAATCCATATTCTCTAACAGCTTTTTTTCCACTTCCTTTTCAGTAAATCCAAAAGCGTCAGAATAGTGATCATCAAGCACCGTATAAGTTTCGATATTATTGAGTCCTGAAAAATATCCCTTCTTTTACAACTTTTTAAAAATACCTGTAAGAACTCCCATTTGGAGATAGTCATTTGTTTTTAACACAGAACTATAAAGTGCACTAAAAAAATTTATTGCCTCATCATAAAATCCTTTCTCATAAGCATTTATAAGAGGAGCATCATACTCATCTATCAAAAGAATAACTTTCTTATTATAATAACGATATAGATATTTAGAAATATCCAACAATCCCTTTTCATAATTTCCATCTTCTTCATAAAATATTTTTATCAAATTTCTTTTTTTGTTTCTATCATCAAGACTTTCTCGTATAAAACTATATCCATCATACAAATCTGAAATCACTGATTTTATACCTTTAAGACATTCTTTCCATGTATCATGCTTCAGATCTTTAAGTGTAATAAAAAAATCACAGGATATTTCCCTTGATATTTCATATATTCACTATTTGAAATATATAATTCAGAAAAAAATTTCTCATTCTCTTCTTTATTTTCAATATTAAAAAAATATCTCAACATAGACAAAGTCAATGTTTTTCCCAAACCTTCTAGGACGTGTAAATAACTTTACCTTAGCACTGTCTCTCAATATCTCTTTCTATAAATGCAGTCTTGTCAACATAAAAAAACTTCCTTGTTCAATAATTTCTCCAAAATCTTCAGTACCTATTGGTAATCCTCTTTTCATAATAAACCTCCAGCCTTTTTTTCATTTTTTTGCTTATAGTTTATTATACTATTTTTTTGATAAGAAAAAAATCTATTATATTGCAAATTTTTAAAGAATGAGAGTAAAATATTTTTTTGATCACGGTTATTTAGTTGTCATTGTGATGTTTATATTTGTATATTTTTTTAATTTGTAGTATTTTTTTGTAATAAAATTTTTTTTCAATAAAAATTATAAGATAATATTGCTAAAATAAAATGTACTATCACTATAATTATCCATATTAAAAACCAATATTTTACAATTATTTCATTACTTAATTTAAATAATCTTATAAGTAAGTATGCTCCTCCAAGTATTGGAAAAATTCCATAAATAGATTCCATAAGAGATTTTACCTAAATATTTTATAAATTTTATATTACAAAAAAATTGTTAATCCATTTAAAAATTATAGAGTATGTATAACAAGGGAGGATAAATAATAAAAATCAAAAAAATACGTATAGATTACTTACGAATATATTCGTATTACTTATAAAATTAAAAAATAATTTTTCAAAATGTAAGAAAATATATCCAAATGATATAATAATTATAACTGAGGAGATACAAATTAAAAATACCTTTTGCTTGTTTTTTTAATTCATCCATTTTATTAATTAAAAAAATACAATATGATTCCTTCAAAAAAATGCTATATATCCTCTTGCAGTACTTAAAAGTCAGAAAAGGAAATTGCCAACCTGTTTCAAAAATTATAATTCCTAGTACAATAGGTAAAATAAAAAAATAATTTTATTATAAAAAAATGAATATAAATATAACTAATTCCATAGGCTAAAATATAACAGACTAATAAGACATTTATATACCAAATTGGACCATTTAATGATAAATTATTATTAATAACATGAATTCCTGCAAATAAAAAAATCATAGATTAAAGATACTGTATTTATATTGTTTCCACAAAACGTTGACCAACATTTTATATTGTTAATTCTCATAATAAATATTTGAATATAACAAATACTTGAAGTTAATATTACTAATGGCATAATTCTAATAATTCTTTTTAAAAAAATAAAATTATCAAAAGTGTATTCCTTTTCTTTAATTCTAGGAATATAGATATATGCAAATAAGAATCCTGATATTATAAAGAATAATTCTACTGACATATATCCTATTGGTCCACGCAATAAAAATTCAAATATTCTTAACGAAAAAAATAGAACTTTTTATATTTATTCCTAAAAATTGAATAAAATGATAATTCCAATGTAGAAAAAAATGCGATTATACATGCACTTATTATTTTTTTAATAAATTGAAAAAAATTTAAATTATTTTTTTATTCATTTGTTTTCCTTTCTACTTTTTGTTAAATACAAATAATTTTGAAAAAAATATAATTCAATACAATTACAACAACATTCGATAAAAATCTTAATTCCCACACTAAATATTCCTTGTTGTGAATAACTAACATATTTTTGCTACAAAAAATCTACTCCAACTACAACAAATATCTGATCAATAATCGCAGTCAAACTTCTTGCTAATATAAATTGTATAAACTCTTTTATTGCTTCTTTACCATTATTTTTACTTTCAAAAACCCATATTCTATTAGTAAAGTATTGAAATAAAATACAAATTATAGTATCTAATATGTTTCCTAATCCTGTTGACATTTTCCAAATATTTATAAACAAATAAAAACAAAAACTATATTTAAAACTGTTGCTACAGAACCAAAAATTAAATATAAAAAGTTTCTTTATTTAATAATTTTTTTACAATTTTTTTAACATACTTATTTTAATAAATTTCCTTTATATTATTTAGTGATATTTAACTATACAAATAATAAACTCTTACTCCATCTTTCCAATTAATTTTTTTACCTTCTTCAATACTTCTAGGATAATAACTTATTGGTACTTCTTTTATTTTTTTACTTTCTTTTTTTACTTTATTTTTGCAGTAATTTCTGGCTCAAAACCAAATCTATTTTCATGTATTTCTATTGACTGTATTATTTCTCTTTTAAATGCTTTATAACAAGTTTCCATATCTGTAATTTTTTTAATCCAGTAAAAAAAGTTAGACAATTTTGTTAAAAATTTATTTGCCATTATATTTTTTTTGTAAGCATTTTTTTGTACTTTACTCCTTTTTGTAAATCGACTTCCATATACTACATCGAACTTTTGTCATCGCAAATAGGTTGTATAACTTTTGGATATTCATTGGGATCATATTCCATATCTGCATCTTGAATAATTACTATATCTCCTGTCATCGCTTTAAATCCTGTTCTAAGTGCAGCTCCTTTTCCTAAATTTTTCTTGATGTATGATTTTAGCTACCATATGGGATATTTTTTTCATTCAAAACTTTATCTGTTCCATCTGTTGAACAATCATTGACAACTATTATTTCTTTATTTTTTTATAGGTGAATTCACAACTTTTTACTAATTTTTCAATATTATCCTTTTCATTGTAACAAGGTATAACTATTGATAATACAATTTCATTTATAGTTTTTTTCATTTTATTTCCCTTTCATCTTTTTAAAAATATTCTATAGTTTTTTTCTAATCCTTTACTTAGATTTATTTTTGGGTTTCCAACCTTCTAATTCTTTAAATGCAACAGATATATCTGGTTTTCTTTGAGTTGGATCGTCTGAGGGTAAAAGGCAAATGGACTATTCTAGAAGCACTCTTTGTTAATTTTATAATTTTATCGTTAATTCCAACATTGTAAATTCCCCAGGGTTACCTAAATTAACAGGTCCTAAGAATTCTTTTTGAATTATTCATCATTCGTATAATTCCTTCGACTAAATCATCAATATACTGAAAACTTCTAGTCTGAGTTCCATCTCCATAAATTGTTATATCTTCTCCATTTAATGCTTGAATTATAAAATTAGAAACTACTCTTCCATCATTTGGATCCATATTAATTCCATAAGTGTTAAAAATTCTTATAACTTTAATATCTATTCCAAATTCTCTATTATAGTCAAAAACATAACGTTTCAAAGACATCTTTTGCCTTCATCATAACAAGCTCGAATTCCTATTGGATTTACATTACCTCTGTAACTTTCAGATTGTGGATGTTCAATAGGATCTCCATAAACTTCACTAGTAGAAAATTGCATTATTCTTTGCACCATATTTTTTTGGCAAGTTCCAACATGTTTAACATTCCTAAGATACAAGTTTTTGTTGTATCTGTAGGACTTTTTGATAAGCAGGGCGGACTTGCTTTGGACAAAGTTCGCATTATAAATTTGATTTATTTTTTTATATCTATTGGATTTTTGAACATTATGATTAATAAATTCAAAATTTGGTAAATCTAACATTTCATTTATATTTTCTATTCTTCCTGTAAAAAGATTATCCAGTGCTATTACATAATTTTTTTTCATCTTGTACTAATCTCTTACATAAATTAGAGCCTACAAATCCAGACCACCTGTTACTAAAAATTCTATTTTTCATTAAAACTTCTCCTTATATAATAGTTATTAATCTCGCTTGAATAAATCTCTTGTATAGACTTTATCAACTACATCATTTAAACTTTTATCAGAATCTATTTGCAATAATAACATCACATTTTTCTTTAAATTTTTTTCCAAATTATTTATAACCTTAGAACCAAAAAAATTCGTCTCCATCATCAAGAACAGGCTCATAAATTATTACATTTGCTCCTCAGAATGAACTCTTTTCATTATACCTTGAATGGCACTTTGTCTAAAAATTGTCTGAATTACTTTTCATTGTTAATCTAAATATTCCGATAGTTGGGTTTTTCTTTTTCTTTGATATATCCAATACTATCGAGCTCAACATATCGACCATTCTCAATACTTTTGTCTGCTATATAGTTTTTTTCTAGTTGAATTTGATTTTACTATTGCAGAAATTAAATTTTGAGGAATGTCATCATAATTTGCTAACAATTGTTTTGTATCCTTTGGTAAACAATATCCACCATATCCAAAACTGGGATTATTGTAGTGATATCCTATACGTGGATCATCAGAAACTCCTTTTATAATATCTTCTGAATTTAATTTTTTTCTTGACGATAAGTATCTAATTCATTAAAATATGCTACTCTCATTGCTAAATATGTATTAGCAAATAATTTCTGAACTTCTGCTTCAGTTAAATTCATTATATATGTATCTATATTTTCTTTTATAATTTGTCTTTTTCTAACAATTTTGCAAAAAAATTTTTTGCAAACTTCTAGTAGTCTTGGATCTTTTTATCTGTTCCCACTATTATTCTGCTTGGATACAAGTTATCATACAATGCCATGCTTTCTCTTAAAAATTCTGGACTAAATAATATATTTTCATAATTCAATTGTTCACGAATTTTTGTATATCCAACTGGAATAGTTGATTTTATAACAATTATTGCATCTGGATTATATATCATGACTAATTTTATAACTGTTTCGATTGCAGATGTATCAAAATAATGTTTTTTTACTATCATAATTTGTAGGTGTTGCTATAATTACAAAATCTGCATTTGAATAAAAGCTTTTTTTAGCATCAGTTGTTGCCTCTAATTTTAATTTTTTTGTTGAAAAAAACTCTTCAATTTCTTTATCTTTAATAGGTGATTTTCTGTTGTTAATCATTTCTACTTTTTCTGGAACTATATCTATTCTGTTACATCATATTTTTGAGATAATAATGTTGCCATACTAAGTCCAACATACCCTGTTCCTGCTACTGTAATTTTTTTAAATTTTTCTTTTTTTCATAATTTATCCTTTCTTTATAAATACCCAATATTTATTAAACAAATAATTGATTGGAGTTGTTACACAAACATTTATAATTGGGCTATTTTTATCTGAAATGCTCATAAGTTCTACCCATACATAAAAGCAATATTGCACTTAAAATCCATGTTGCCAAATAAGTTAAATAAAATTTAACAATAGAAGTCATATTTTGTTTATTTTCTTTAAATACCCACAATTTATTCCAAATATAACCATTCAAACTTCCCGTTACAAATCCCCCAATATTAGCTATCTGATAATTAATAGAAAAAGAATACTAATAGATAATAAGTAACAAGAGAAACAAATAAATTTCCAAATCCTACTATTGCAAACTTTATAAATCTTTCATATTTATAAAATAATTTTTTTATTAAATTTATCATTTTATTCCCTCATCAAAATTAATTCTTTCTTCTTCAACAACTAATGGTCTTTTTAAAACTTTTGTATTTATATTCATAATATATTCCCTAAAATACCTATGAAAAAAATAATTGTAAACTTCCTAAAAAGAACATTCCTATTAAAATTGGTCTTGTTCCTGCTGGATACAGATCCCAATATATTAGTTTCAAAATTAAATATATTATAGATAAAAAGAAACTAATAACACCAACAAAAAAACCTATAAATGTGGCTAATCTTAATATTATTTTTGTATAAGATGTTATTCTAACATTCCTACATCGTATAATGAAAAAGAAATTATTTTTTTGTTTTTCCAAATTTTCTTTGTTCGTCGTTCATAAGGTATTTCTTTTCTTGTAAATCCTAATTCGACAACAATTCCTCTTAAATAAGGGGTTGGATCATCCAATTTTCTTAACACATCAATAAATTTTTTTATCATATAGTCCAAAAACCTGTAAAATGTTCTATATGTTTTATATCGACCATTTTATCAATCATTTTGTAATACATTGTCCTAGCCAGATACATAAATTTACTTTCTTTACTTTTTATTTTTTTATTCCTATAACAATCTTATAACCATTTTCCCATTCTTTTAAAAAAATCTAAAAATCATTCTAGGTGGATCTTGAAAAATCGGACACATTAAAATTACAGACATCACCAGTTATTTGAGTTAGTCCGTAAAAGGGGAATTTAATTGACCAAAATTTTTTTAGCATTTAAAAATCCCTTTTACATTCTTATTTAATGCGCACAATTTTCTTATCTCATCTCTCGTTCCATCAGTTGAATAATTATCGATAACTATTATTTCATAATTATAATTTGATAATTCTTTTTCTAATATTCCCGTTAATTCTGAAACTAAAAGAGTTATATTATCAATTTCATTGTATGTAGGAATTACAATACTTATTTTTTTTTCATATTAAACTCCTTTTTTTATTTCAAGATTTTTTATTTTGTTTATTACACTATCTTTATCTATTCCAAAAATATTTTCTTATATTATTTTGATCTCCCACATGGTGTGAAAAATTTATCATTAATTGCAATAGGTAAAACTTTTTCTATTGAATAATCATTTATAACACCTTTTCCATATTCTTCCATAATTGCTCCATATAATCCACCTATAATATTATGTTCTTCCATTGTTACAATATATTTATAACTTTTAAATATTTTTATCTAAAGTTTCTTTATCCATAGGTTTTATAGTATGAAAACTATAAAGAAATTTTTTTATTCCTAAATTATCCAATTCATTAGATACTTCCACGAACTGATTTAACATATTGCTTGTTGCTATTATTGCAATATTTCCTGATTTTTTTCATACAGATTGCTTTTTCCTATTTCAAAAATCTTCATCTTTTAAATTTTTTTATGTAAAAAGGATCTTTATTTTTAGATAATCTTATATACGTAGGTTTTTTTATTTAAATATGATTTATCAACTGCATTTTTAGCTTCATATGGATCTCCAGGAGCAATAATTTCTATATTAGGAAGTCCTCTCATTAAATTTATATCTTCCGTAGCATGATGAGTTGCTCCCAAATGTCCATATGATACTCCTCCGCCAGAACCTATAAATTTAACATCTAATTCATGATAGCAAACATCCACTCTTACTTGTTCATAGCTTCTCATTATTAAAAAAGGAATTATTGAATAAACATATGGCTTTTTCCCACGTAGAGCAAGTCCAGCAGCCATACCTACCATATTTTGTTCTGCTATTCCAGCATTATAATATCTATCAGGAAACTTTTCTTTAAATTTTTTTCAAACATTGAGAAACCCATATCCCCAGTTATTAATACAATTCTTTCATCTTTTTCTGCCAATTTCATTAATTCGTTTTACAAAAGTTGTTCTCATTTTATTTCTTCCTCCAATTCCTTCAATCCTGCTTTTTAATTCTTCTAAATTAGGAGATTTATAATGCCATTCTAACTTGTCTTCCATAAATGAAACTCCCTTACCTTTTTATAGTTTTTATTTAATACTACAATAGGTTTATCACTTTTATATTTATATGCTTTTTCAATTTCTTCAAAGTTATGACCATTTATTTCAATTACTTCAAATTCAAGAACTTTCCACATATTTTTATTTTTTTCTCAAATTTAAGTATATCTTCTGTTCTATCATATCCTTGTAATCCATTACAATCGATAAAAAAATCAAAAATATTTTTTTAAATTCTCCTTAGAAATGAACATTGCGACTTTCCCAAACACTACCTTCATCAATTTCTCCATCTCCCATTATAACAACTATTCTATTATTGAATTTATCTATTCTCATTGCTAAAAGCCATCCCTGTAGCAACCGACAATCCATGTCCTAATGACCCTGTACTCAAGTCTAAAGAATTTGAAACCGTCATATCAATATGTCCTGGCAATTCCCCGTCATTACAGTAATATTTTTTTCCAGTTTTTCTTCTTCTAAGAAACCTCTTAATGATAAAGTTGTATAAATAGCGGCACTTGCATGCCCTTTACTCAAAATTAATCTATCTCTATTATTATCATCTAAATTTTCTTTTGTAATATTCAAACCTTTAAAAATAAGAATAGACTAAAAATATCAAGTACAGAAAAATCTTGCTCTATATGAGAACTTTTTGAACGATATTTCATATTCATTATTTTTCTGGCTTCATTTGAAATAATTTTTTTAAATCTTTCATTTTAATTCTCCTCCTTATACAAATTTATATTTTTTTGTAAACCATTGTGAAAGCTTTTTCTAATCCTTTTTCTAATAATAAAGGCTCCCAACCATAATCATTTCTAAATAAACTATTATTTCCAACCCATACTTTAGTATCAAAACTTCTACCACTAAAGTTGAGAAATTTAATTTTTCTGAATTTAGTATTATTTTTATTTTTTTCTGCCATTTCTTTGACACTTGTTTGTTTATTTGAGCATATATTATATATTTTTCCCCTTTAATTTTTTTGAGGATTATCTAAAATTATTTTATAAGCATTAACTACATCCTTAACATAAACGAAATCTCTAACGAACTTCAGGATTTCCTAATTTAACATCTTTCTGATTTATTAAATCAGTAAATAATGTTGTCACTAGTCTTCCTTTTTTTCTTCGTAATCTCCATAAATAGAAAAAAAGTCTTAATGTTCCTATATTTTTATTTTTCTGTTTTAGTTTATATAATTACAATACATTGTTGAAGCTACTTTTGCTACACCATACACTGTATTTGGTTCACATATATCAGTTTCTTTCATAGGTTCTTTTTCTCCATATTCTGATGAACTACCTGTATTAATAAAACAATCATAATCCACTTCTTTTTAAAAGCATCTAATAAATTTATTGTTCCTGTAAAATTTGTATCTATTATTTTTTTATCATCCTTTTTGAAAAAGGATAACCTCCATATATTGCTAGATGGGCAAATTTTTCTTAGGATTTATTTCTTTCACAACTTCGAATAATTTTTTTCTCTATCTAAAATATCTACTTTTATGATCTATAATTTTTAGAGTAAATATCTTTCAATCTCCATAAGTTACTACTTTTACGTGTTAATATATGTATTTCATATTTATTCTCTTTTTAGAAGACCTCTAACTAAATTTGCACCGACAAATCCTCTTTGCTCCAGTTATTAAAACTTTCTCTTTCTCTTTCATTTTTATTCTCCTATAAATTCTTTTATTTGTTTCACACACAACTCATAAACATCTTTACTGATATAATCTTTATACCACTCCACAGTTTTCTCTATAGCCTTATCAATATCCCATCTAGGTTTCCACCCTAAATTAAATCGTGCCTTTGTAATATCCAAAGCTAATAGTTTCGCTTCATGAAGTTCACCTTTTTTAGATTTATCTTCTAATCTCCCTGAACCATAATATTTTATTATTTTCTCTCCAATTTCCCAAACAGGAACAATCGAATCAAGATTTGGACCAAAATTCCAACCTTCACAATATTTAGATGGTTCTTCATACATCTTTTGTCCTAATAGCAAATATCCACTCAAAGGTTCTAAAACATGTTCCCAAGGTCTTATAGCCTTTGGGTTTCTTATGCTTATTGCTTCCCCTTTTTCCAAAGCTCTTATACAATCAGGAATTATCCTATCTAATGACCAATCGCCACCACCTATAACATTACCGGCTCTTACACTAAATTTATACTTTTTTTATGTTTTTTTATAATCTTTAGGATTAAAAATGAATTTCTCAAGAGACTATTGCAATTTCTCTGCACCTTTAGAAGAAGAGTATGGATCATACCCTCCAAATGCTTCATTTTCTCTATATCCCCAAATTTGTTCTTTATTTTCATAACACTTATCAGTTGTTATCATTATTCCTACTTTAGTTTTCAGGTGTTTTTCTTATACACTCCATAACATTAATTGTTCCCATTACATTCACTTCATAAGTTTCAACTGGTTGATCATAAGATAATCTAACTAAAGGTTGTCTTTGCAAGATGAAAAAAACAAAAATCTGGCTTATATTGCTCAAAAAACTCTTTCTAAATGTTCTTTATCTCTAATATCACTCACGAATATCCGTTATTTTTATTTTTCCAATTTTGTAAGTACAAAATTATCTTTTTCAGTATAAGGATCAAGTGCATAACCAATTACATTTGCTCCCAATTCTCTTAACCAAATAGACAACCAAGAACCTTTAAAACCTGTATGCCCTGTAACTAATACTGTTTTTATTTTTTTATAAACATTATTAAAGTATTCCATCACTCTTCTCCTTTCTTATTCCCATACTTTCCAAGGAGCTTTATTATTTTCCCACATTGAATTCAATTCTCTGTTATCTCTCAGAATATCCATAGGTTTCCAAAATCCTGTATGTTTGAATGCTCTCATTTTCCCATCTTTTGCTAAATTTTTCCAATGGTTCTTTTTTTCAAATACAGTTTCATCTCCATGAGTAATATAATCAAATACTTCTGGTTCACACAAAAATATCCGACATTTATCCACATATTATCTCCGACAGGTTTTTCTGTAAAACTGTTCACATTACTATCTTCAGATATATTTAGCGAACCGAATTTCCCTTGTGGGTCGATATCTTTGTAACTGTCAATTTCCCACCTTTTTTATGAAATTCAACAAGTTCTTTTATATTAACATCTGCCACTCCATCACCATAAGTAAGTAAAAAATGTTTCATTACCAATATACTCTTGTATTCTTTTTACTCTTCCACCTGTCAAAGTACTTGCTCCTGTATCAACCAATGTCACTTTCCAATCTTCACTATCAGATTTATGTACCTCAACTTCATTATTTTTTTAAATTTACTGTAATATCACTCATACGTGAAAAATAATTTAAAAAAATATTCTTTTATTACATTTCCTTTATATCCACAACAAATTACAAATTCATTAAATCCATAATGTGAATAAATTTTCATAATATGCCACAACATTGGTTTCCCACCAACTTCTACCATTGGTTTTGGGAATCGCATGAGTTGCTTCACTTAATCTTGTTCCTAATCCCCGATCAATATAACTACCTTCATTATTTGCCTCCTATAATTATTATTCATTTATTTTTCAAATTTTTCAAATCTTAAATACATTTTTCTATTATCACTAGGGTGCATTTATTTTTGGAGCATTTGTAGTAAATTTTATAATGTTTTTTTCCTATAGATAATTTATAATTTAACTTTAACTTAGTTCCTTTATCATTAATTATTATTTTTTTGTTTTTCTCCATTATAATCAATCAATAGTTCAGAATCTTGAGGATACCCGGAAAAATATATCTGCTTCTAAAGAAAATTCTGAATTTGGATTCTGATTTGAAATTATAAATTCAAAATTTTTTTAGTCCATCTCCATTTTTTTATTATTTTTAACTTCAGTAGAGTATATTCCGTTATCTGATATTATTGAAAGAATTTTTCTCTTTCTTTTTAATAATTGTTCTTTTTGTATATTTACTTTTTACTAAATTATTATAATTTGTTAAATTAAAAAAATACTAATTCATTATTTGAACTTACATATGGTTCTTTTTATCAAATTTTTAATTTTATTTTCTAATTTTTGAAAATTCTTCTTGAGTATATGCTTTTTTTTATCAATATATAATCCGTTAAATCCAACTATAGAAATTTTTTTCTAATATTTCATTAATCGGCAATGATGTTATATATGCATTCCATTGATCAGATTCACGACCTCTATAACCTCCATAACTCCACTTTAAATTTTTTTGGAAAAATAAATACCCTTTAAATAATTCATAATCTCTAATTTATTAATATTACCATTTTCAGGAAATTTAAAATAAGGCAATTGAAAATACCATCCCTTTATCTCCAAGTTGTTTTTCTATATTTTCTACAAATGCTTTATCACTATTAAAAATTTTTTTAGAATATTTAATTCTTGAATCTTTATAGGTAATATTATCTGGTATTTGTTCTAAAATTGATAAACTAAACAATAATATTATTGTAATTTTGAATATCCTTTTATAAAAAAATACTGTTTATATTTTTTTATAAAGACTTTTACTAAGAAATAAACAAATACATAATATACTAAAATAGGCAATAAAAACTGATATTCTATTATAGGCTCTTATTTGTGGAGAAATAATTAAAGCAAATAAAAATCCAAACCCTGAAGCCACACTTAATAATATTGTGAAATATTTAAATTTCTAATTAATAATATTTTTATTATCTATTTTTTTAAATTTGATAAATAACAAAATTATTAAACATAAAAATCCAATAATTCCTATAAATCCTAAATATTCCGTACCTGTTCCTTCACCTCTAGTTAAATATTTTTAAATATTCTTCTATCTCTGATTTTTATTCTGTGAAATCCTAATACATTCGTATATTTAGATGAAATAAATAGTCTAGATATTGTCAAAGAATAGACATCCGCTTCTATTGGTGATCTATTTGGTGCTTCTATATTTTTTTTCCATTAGAAATTCTATATATAAGACCAGGGATATACATTAAAAAAACATTGTGAAAAAAATATAATTACATAATAACAAATTATTTCATATAATTTGTTAAAAAATTATTTTATTTAAATTTTTTTGAAATAAATGTAATTATTAAAAACAGAAAAAAATGTATAATAAATACCACCTAATGGGATTAATATTAATAATAAAAAGTTTTTATACTTTCTAATAAATTCTTTTTATTTTTAAACTTTTTCATTGCTAGTATAAAAACCATATAAAAAAATAAAAAAACATTAATGGTATTAAGAAATAGCAAGATAAATAAAAGTGATTGCCACCTCTGAAAAAATCTATATGGTAAAAATGTAAAATATAAAGATCCTAAAAAGATATTATAATATTTATTTTTAGTTTTCTCATAACATAATAACTTATTACAGAAGTAGTCGGAAAAAAATTCCAATATAGAATATATTTATAAACTTTTTCCCCAATTCTTAACAAATACTAATATTAATTTAAAAATAAACAAAAATAAACTATCAAAAATAAAAGGGATAATCATATAGTTTCGAATTAAAAGAGCTCCTGTATTTGAATTTGTGAACCACCATCCAAAATCTTGAATATTTTTTTAACATTGTAAGATAAGAATAGACCATCACCACTATATGCTATTGGAATTTCTAATTTTATACTCCAAACTTTTAAAAATCCAAAATGTAAAAATAAAGTTATGATACCTACTATAATCAATTCTTTACATATTTTCTTGTTCATTATATTAATAATTATGATTAAATAATCATAAATTCCTTTCTTTAAATTTTTTTGTTTTTTTGACTCTTATTTTTATTAAAGATTTAATTCTTCAAAAAAATAATATTTAAATTTTATAATAACTAAATAATCTTTAATTATTAATTTTTATTTTCCAAATTATACTATTTTTATTTAATACTATTTCCTGTTTAAAAAAACAAATATTATTTTAATTATTTGAAAGTAATATTAGATTTAAGAGTTATAATATATTCGTTATTCAAATAGGGTTTAGTATAAGATTATATTTCCAACAAATCATTTCTTTAATTTAGATAAAATTGTTTGTTAAAAAGTTAAACAATATATTTTTTTGTGTTATTTAAAAAAATACTTATTAATAGTTATTTAGCAATTATTTTTATAGAAGTTATATTTACATCATTTTTTTAGATTTATTTTTCAATAATAGTCTCAAATCCTTTAGTAAAATCATCTAAAGTAAATTCTCCAACAAATTTATTATATTCTTTTCTTGTAGTTAAATATTTTTCTGATATAATTGTATTTTTATCACTTTTATGAAAAGAAAACAACACTTCTTTCTTATTTAATCCTTTTCCTGTTATAATGACCTTGTATAAATTTGGTCTTAATTCTATATAAGGACCATACATAACATTATTAGGTGAAATAATTAAATCATTACCTTTTTATAATATTTCCATTTGTTGTATACAAACTGGCTAAATTAATATTATAAGTATCATATTTTTCACTAACTATATTTTTCAGAATCTAATATTTTTTTATTTCATTATTTTTTTGTAATATAAACTGTAATCATGTTTTTCACTACTTTGAAGATTTACTTTATAAATATTCTTATCTAGCATTAATGATTCTTTATTTGATTTTACTAGACTAATATTTTCTTCATTTTAATTTAATGTTTTTCAAGTAAATTATTTCCATAATTTATATTAAATCCATTTAATAATAAAAGATATGATATAGGATGAACATCTTTTTCCACATCATTAATAAAAATTCAATACAATTTTATTTTTTTACTATTTTTAATCAATCTTAGTATTTCATATTCATTTTTTTATTATAGAAAAAAAGTTCCTTCAGATTTTTATTCTCATATATTCTAAATGTACATTAGAAGTGCTATAAATTCCTAATCCAATTATTAAAGTTATATATATATTCTTTTTTTAACATAAATAATACATATCCTGATATAATCATTAAAAAAATAATATTACTAAATAAAACTTTTCAGGACTGTCAAAGGTATAACCTGGAACAAACGATATTAAACTTATTATATTTATATCTGCCATACCGGAATACACATTGATAGTTTCAACTAATAATACTGGAAAACTTAATATTAAAATAATAGTTATTGTGTAATAAATGTCTTTTAAATCTATTTTTTTATTTATTGCTAATAAAATTACAAAAATCACTACAGGGTGTAAAAATGATCGACATATCTCCCCATATATAAACTTTATGTTCGTAAAAATCGGGAATAAAAATTACTGAAATTATCACTGAAAATAAAATTCCTATAACAGAAAAACATACCCAATAGAATGTATTCTTTATCTTGATTTTTGTATGTTTTCAATAATTTTATCAACGACACTATTCCTAGGAAAAACTATTCCAAAACTTGTAATTCCTACATAGAAGGTGTATGAAGTTGTTGCTCTTAAAATTATTGTCATAAACAGTTTAAAAATTTTTAAGTACTTTTTAAACTATTTATCAGTGTATCAGAAAATGTATTTCTAAGTGAAGAATTATCAAAAAAATATTTTTTTATTTGCTTTTTTTACAATTATATCAAAAAGAATATCGGAAATACCCATAAATTAAGTGCGTAATGTTTATAAATTTTTATATTGTATATTTTTAATATATAAATATATATAATTATTACAATGGGTATCAATACTAACAATCTCCCATGTATCGTATAAGAATAAGTTTAATAACCCACCTAAAAATGAAACTATTTAATTTTTTTCCCTTTATTTTCATTTATCAATTTAAATAAAAATAATACAACCCATATTATAACTCTAATCCAAGTTTCGTTCCATCCGTATTGTGACATTGCAAAAGTTCCTGGATATACACCAATAAAAAGAGTAACAGTAATCTTAGTTTCCTATTATTAATTCTAAAAAAATTTTTTTGACATCATATATGCTATACAAAGGTATTGCGATAATAAAATAAATTTAACATAATTATATTTCGGTATAATACTATTGGATTTTTAATTAATAAAAATAAAGGATAATAAAAATATAGAGCCTCCCCAACCATAATAACCGTTGACTAATTTCCAGTAGTTTCCAGATAATGCGGCGGGTATTGCTAAAGTATTGATTTCATCTGGAATAATTGAGATTGTTTTCACTTTAGAAACAACAACTAGATTTATGATTACAAATATCATCATTATTATAGTATAGTCTATTCTATCTTTTTTTAATATTTTTTTCATTTTTATTTCCTTTCAATTAAATTTTTATCGTTTATTATTAATTCGATTGCTTTATATAACTTTTTCATAACAATATCCCACTTATAATTCTCATCACATATTTTTCTCCCATTTTTCTCCCATTCTCTCGACAATTTCAAAATTTCTAATCAAATAGTCCAATGTTTCTATAAATTCCCATTTATTCTTATAATACAAGCCACCATTACTTAAAATAGCATGTTTTTTTAAAACTTCACATTTTCCATTCAATAAAACAGGAACTTTTAAATACATTGCTTCTAAAGTAGACAATGATAAACTCTCAAATTTTTGAAGGTAATATCAGTAATTTGGATTTCCTGATTAAATTGACCTTTTTCATCTTCAGATACGAACCCTAAAGTAACTATATCTTTATTTCTAGGTATTTCCATAGCACTTTTTCGGTAATACCAATTTCAAATTACTATTATATGTTTTTATACTCTAAAAAGTATTCAAACATCTCTTTTGCAACCTTTAGATTCATCAATTCTACCTATATAAACAACATAGTCATCTTTTTATATCAAAAGTTTTTTTCTAAATCAATATCTTGTGCATTTTCATTAATATCTACACCTAAACCAACTATATCACTTTCTATATAATCATTTTTAAATCTTTTATTTACAAAATCTCTTTCTGTTGTAGTTGAATACAATATTGCTTTTGGTAAATTGAAAGTTTCATTAAAAAAATACTGTAGTATATTGGTGGTTCATCATGAGCCGTAGGAATTAATATGCTTTTTCTGGTGCAACTTTTTAATCCAAAAATAAGTTGTATAATACAAATATGTAAGGAAAAATAATAACATCATAGTCATCTTTATGATCTTCAAGATATTTTATCAATTCTGATGAATGAGGACCTTGAAACTTCTTGCCATTCTATTCCTAAATTTATATTATCTTTTTCATTATTTAATTTTTTTCAGATATTTTATTAAATTTCTTTTGATTCCTTTCAAAATCAACTTTTTTTCTTATAACTTTAACACCATTTATATGTTCTATTCCTTCTTTATACTCGTTTTTTTCCATGTGACATAATCTATTGCACAAGTTGTTAAAAACTGATACATCATAGTCATCTTTAAGTCTTTCATTTAATTGTCGGCAATGCAGTTCTGCTCCACCATTAACTTCCAAACCATATCTCTGAACAACAAATAAAATCTTTTTTTCATACTATCCACCTATTCGCTTAATAAATCCCAATAATTGTTTTTCAACTTTTTTTCCAATTGAAAATCCTCAAGCCTTTTATTTTTGATTCTTGATTATTTCTTTTTTTAACATTTTCATCCGAAAGAATATAATTCATTAATTCTGATATTAAGAAATAATCTTTTTTTATTTACAATTACTCCACTATTTCCCAAAGTATCTTTTATAGCACTACTGTTATAGGCCAAAATTGGAACTTCAAAAAAACATACTTTCAACTAACGGCACACAAAATCCTTCGTGCTCACTCATACACAAAAAAATAAATCTGCAACCTTATAAAAAGTTTAAAATTTCTTCAAATTTTATATGTCCTGAAACACAACATCATTTTCCAATCCCAATTCCTTCACTAATTTTTCTTAATAACTCTGAATAGTTCTCAAATCCACTATCATTTCCAACCAAAATTAATCTAGAATTTTTTTATTGACATATTTTTTTATAATAGTAAAATGACTTTACTACATCTTCTTGTGCTTTATTAGGAGCAATTCTTCCTACAAATAATATATTTTTCTTCCCATCCAGATATTTTTTTATAACTTTTTTTATCAGGTTCTTTTTCATAATCTTTAAAGGGAATTAATACAGGCAAGACTTCTATATTTTTATACCTAAATTTTTTTCAATTCTTTTTGCATTATAATTAGAATCTGCTAAACTGTAATCTACATTTAAACTTAAATATTCAAGTCCTTTCCTTCCGTATTCTACAAGATTATATGCAATTTCATTATAATTTTTGAAATACTTACTTGGAGTTATGTTATGATAACGGATTACCTTTTGCAATTAAATCTGGCTATTTGAAAACTTATATCAGTTCCTGTTGATTTATGATAAATTAAAAATATCATCTTTAGATATCTCTTTTAATTCATTATATTTATTTACATTTTTATTTTTTTCTCCTATGTTTTTCGTATATATTTCAGTTTCAAATCCATTCTTTTTTTAGAATTCTGTCGATATTTAACGTATCATTACTTACTGCATCTCCATATACAATTGTTGGTAAAACTTGTATTATTTTTAATTTTTCTACCTACTAACTCTTTAAAAAAATCAATATATTTTTTTGTAACAATCTTTTTATCAAAAATTTTTAAGAACATATTTCTCCCATTTTTTTCCCCATTTTGTTTGCTATATTTGGATTGTTAATATAAAAATTTCAAGATTTCTTCAAATTCAAAAATAATTATTAAAATATAATCCTCCATTTGACTCTATTGCAAAAATTTTTTTGGTTTACCTCACAATTATTATTAACAATTACTGGTCTTTCTGTCAACCAAGATTCCCATTATAACTATTGAAAAAAACTTTCGTTTACCGACGGTGAACAAGCGTTACGACATTTGCATAAGCCTTATATTTATCTTCTATATCTATAAATCCTAAGTCGTGAACACAATTTTTTTATTCCTTTTGGAATTTCAAGTTGTCCACCACCTATTAAAACTAAATCTAAATTGTCATTATTTCTTTCTTTAAATTTTTTTGAAATACTCTACCAATAAATCAATATTCTTACCTTTTATCTTTTCTACCTGCATATAAAAATATAAGGTTTTTTTAAATTATACTTTTCTTTAAATCCACTAAAAATCTCTTGAAATATTTATATCTAACCCGCCACCTATTACTTCTTTTTTTAGTATCTTTTTAGTCCAAAATAATTTTTTTCTGCCAAAATTCTTTTCAGGTTTTGCTAAAAAAATACAACCCGAAACTAATTCAAAAATTTCTTTTAAACTTTCCATATACGCATAAAGACTTCATCATGTAAACAAGGAATTAATACAGATTTGCCTTTTGCTTTTTTTACACCCCAATATGTTGTACCAAACATATAAGGAATAAAACAAAATAAAGGAATAATTATTTAAATTTTCTTCAATATATTTCTCTAAATTGGTACTTCGGATCATTTCATTAAAAAAATATCTCTTCCTCTTTTTAAACTTATTCTTTTTCCTTGCATAAGTAAAAGCATTTACATTATGAAATTTTTTTACTATTTCTTTTTCACTTTGAATCTTTTTATTTTTTTATTCCGCTCTCTTCATAATTACCTTCTTTATGATAATTTTTGTTTCCAATTTGAAGAAAATTTTTTTCAACACAAGTTGTAAGTATTTCTACTTCAATCCCATTTTAATCTTTTAACTATATTTCTTGTTTCAGTTTCGAACTCCACCAGGTATTTTATCTCCATACCATGGAACCACAAAAAGTATCTTTTTACTCTAATTCCTTCCAATCTTAAATAAACTTTATTTTTTTAAATTCTTCTTTTATCAACAAATATAGAATTAACTCCTGTAAAAGCATATTCTACATAATCTTTTTCTTTCATAAAAATCAATAATATTTTTGTTCTTTATTAGTTAATGAAATTCTAGGACTATATTCTATTGTTTCGATTATAAATATAAGAGGTCTATATTTTTCAAAAATCACTTGATTTTTAAAAATATCTAATTCTACTCCTTCTACATCCATTGAAACTATTGTTGGTACAGTCGCAAAAATATTCTTTATATATATGATCCAATGAATGAACTGGAACTTTTATTTCTTTTTCTATTTTTTTATATGGATTCTGTTTTTGTGCTTCTTTTATAGATTCTAAATTAAACGAACTTAACCCATCGAACTCTGGATTTAAGACATAAAATTTCATTTCTTCAGAATTTTTTTAAACCAATACCACAATTTAATACTGTGTCTCCTGGTCTATATTTTCTTATATCCTCTATAAATACAGGATTTGCATCTATTAATACACCTCTAATACCTTTTTTTATATAAATTATATGTGTTATTCAATTTCTTATAATTATTACAACCAATGTCTAAATATGACAATCCTTTGTTTTCGCCTAGATAAGATAATATAAAAATCTATAATTTTATCTTACCACATTGAGAGTAACTTTCATATTTTAATAGTTCTTCTGATATTTCTATTTTTTTCTTTTTCCATATTTTTTTAAGTTTTTTTCTGAATTTAAAAGTCTATTTTCTACAATTTTTATTTCATTTAGAATTTTTTTCATTTCTTCAGTATTATTTGACAACTGTTCTTTAGTTTCTTTTAACTTAGATTTTAAATAACTATTAGTTCTAACAACAATAGAATTAAATATTATTTGATCTTCTATAATTGGTTTTATATACCATCTAGATAATTTTTCTAATTATTTTTATAAAAAGCGAATAATTTGTTTTTAGATTTAATTTCCTTTCTAAGTTTATATTCCATAAATAATGTAAACTCTCAAAAATCTTCTTGTATTTCATTAACTCCTTTATTTTCAGATATAAAAATTAAAAATTATTTATAGATTCATGCTCTTTATACCCTTTTTTTCTTTAATGTTTTTCTAATCATATTCATTATCTCTTCAACATTAATATTATCTACATTAATTTCAAAAATCTTCCTTATTAATATTTTCCATACTTTTTCCTTCCTCACACTATATATGTTTAAATTTATGTTCCATTCTAAATATTCCTTGATCTTTTATATTGCTATAAACACTTATTCTTTCTGCTTTTAAAAATATCATCATAAGGTACTCCATATTCATTATGAAATGCTACATCTATAAAATATTCACTTGGAATTAACTGTAACTTTTCTATACATATTTCTATACTTCCACTATCCTTTAATTTAATTTGTTCAAAATTATCAATAAAAAGAATTTGTTCCATAACAGTGTACTCCATCTACTCTATATATTGCAAATCCAACTACTAATTCCATAATTTCAGTCTTATTTCTTTTTATAGTCAATTTTTATTATTATTCCATCTTCACTATTAAATATTTTTTTATTTTTTTAGTTTGAAAATCTAATACTTTTTATATCTTGTATCATAACATTAAAATTTCCTGTTCTGTTCTCAGAAATTTTTTTATATTATTTTTCTTTAATATTTTTTTCTCTTTATCATTTTCTTCTTTTCTTTTTTTCTAAATTTTTTTACGTCTTTATTCATAATGTTATCTAAATATTTTTGTTGTAATAATATGAGGATCCCCTTCATCTTTTATCAATCCATTTTCTATCCATATGGCCCTATTACATAATTTTTCTATAGAATTTAAATCATGTGAAACAATTACTATTGTTGTCCCGCTTGTCTTTAATTCCTGCATTTTCCCAAAACATTTAGCCTGAAATCTAGCATCACCAACTGCTAAAATCTCATCAATCAATAAAATATCCGCATCAACATTTATTGCAACAGAAAAAGCCCGACCTCATATACATTCCTGAAGAATATGTTCTAACAGGACTATCTATAAACTCTTCTAATTCAGAAAAATTCTATGATATTATCTAATCTAGCATCTATTTCTTTTTTCGTAAGTCCAAAAAAATAGAAGCATTTGTATAAATGTTTTCTCTTCCAGTCATATCAGGATGAAATCCTGCTCCTAATTCAAAAGGCTTGAGATCTTTCCATTTATTTCTATTTTCCCTTTATCAGGATAAATTATTTTTGTCATTAATTTTAACAATGTACTTTTCCCACAGCCATTATGTCCAACTAACTTAACAACTTCTCCTTTTTTTCGATTTCTAGCGTTACTCCTTTTAAAACTTCATGTCTTGTATAACTATTTCTCTGTTTAAAAAAAGCAATCTTTCTTTTTAAAGTATATCCTTTATCACTATATATTTTAAAAGCTCTTTTCTACATTCTTTACATTTATTACAATATCTTTCGCCATTATAGTTCCTCCGCAAAGTTTTTTTGTAATTTTTCAAATACAAAATATCCAATGATAATCATAATTATTCCATAAATTAATATTCACCGAATGCATTAAAACTTGGCATTCGTTTATAATATAGAATATTTCTATAAAAATTAATTATTCCTGTCATCGGATTCAAATAAAACCAAAAAAACGAAATCTTTCTGGTATCATTTTAATTTCATAAACTATTGGAGTTAAATAAAAACCATATCATCACTATAATATTTAAAATATATTCTAAATCTCTAAAATATACATTTAAAAGCAGAAAAATATAAAAGTCATTCCTAATACTAGAATATATTGCATAATCATAGCAAGTGGTAAAAAGTAATACATATTTGCTAAACCCAATACCACTGACTAATATTGTTAATAACACAACTATCATACTGTAAAAACATATTCATGAAAGCAGAATTTACTGTTGAAATAGGTAATATAATTCTTGGAAAATATATTTTCTTTATTAAATCTTTATTCATTAAAAATACTTGTAGATCCTGCTTGAATACAAGTAGCAAAAAAATAACCAAAGGAATTAATCCAATAAATAAATATATATAAAATTTATCTATATTAACTTTCATAATTGTTGAAAAATACTATCGTATAAACAATTAACTGCAAAAAGCGGATTTAAAAAAAGTCCACAAAAAAATCCCAATACAGAACCTTTATACCTAACTTTTTAAATCCTTCTTTACCAAATTTGAAAGCATCTCCCGATAATCATACAACTCTTTAATAATTTTTCATATAATTCCTTTCATTTTCATTCACATAATAATTAAACTAAATTTCTCCAATATTCCAATACTTCTCTCAATGTATCATCAATAAAAAAATTCTGTTTTTCACTCCGTATCTTTTTTTAATTTTTACTGTTATCACATACTACAAGTGGCACATCTACAGGTCGAAATTTATTAGGATCAATTTCTATTTTTATTTTTTTCCTTTGACATACTTACCAACTTATTTAAAAGTTCACTTACTTTTATTTCTTTACCTGAGCCGATATTATAAATCTCTCAATTTTTCCCTTTTTCTAAAAAGCAGAGCATAACCTCTAACAATATCCCTAACATCTGTAAAAATCTCTAAAAAGTTTCTAAATTCCCCACTTTTTAATACAGGTTCACTTCCTTTTTCAATTTGAGCAATTTTACTTGCAAAAATCAGTTTACAACAAAATTTTTACTTTGTCCTGCTCCAATATGATTAAAAAGGCTCTTACCATTACTATATTCATATTATAAGCATTCACATAAAGTTTACACATTTCTTCCTGCGCTTTTTACTTACACCATAAGGACTTTGTGGATTTTGAATTTTATTTTCTTTGATTGGACACTCTTCTGGTTTTTATTGGACCATATTGATCACTTGAACCAATGATTAATATTTTAGAATCTTTACTGTAATTTCTCACTGCTTCAAAGTAAATTCAATGTTCCATTTACATTTATATCTACAGTCAAAACAGGCTTTTTCCATGAAAGTCCTCTGACGCTTTGTCCTGCCAAATGAAATATTTTATCTGGTTTTACATCATTTATAACTTCATTCGCCTGTTTTGTATCCAATAAATTCATTTTTACATTAATTTTATCATTTTTATAATTTTCTGCTATTGTTGTTCCATATACTTTATAACCTTGTTCTAAAAGATATTCAGATAAATATTTCCTACAAAAACCATCAACACCTGTTATTAATGCTTTCATTCGTTCTCCTTAAAGTGATTTCAATTTAATTTCCTTTTTAACTAATTCCAAATCATTTTCAACCATTCTTTCAACTAATTTAGCAAACGGTATTTCTCTCTTCCATCCCAATTTAGTTTCTGCCTTTGTAGGCTTTCCAATTAAAATATCAACTTCTGCCGGTCTGTAAAATTTAGGATTAACTCTTACTACGATATTACCAGTTTTAGAATCTTTCCCAATTTCCTTCTCATCTTTCCCTTCCCAGACAATATCAATATCTACATGTTTAAACGCAGTTTCTACAAATTCTCTAACTGTTCTAGTTTCATTTGTTGCAATTACATAGTCATCGAACTTTTATCTTCTTTGTAACATTAGCCACATTGCTCTAACATAATCTTTTGCATGTCCCCAATCTCTTTTTGCATCTAAGTTTCCTAATTCCAATACATCTTGCACACCCAATTTTATTCTAGCAACTGCATCTGTAATTTTTCTTGTTACAAACTCTTTCCCTCTTCTTTCAGATTCGTGGTTAAACAAAATTCCTGAACATGCATACATGCCATAACTTTCTCTATAGTTTTTAGTTATCCAATGTCCATATAATTTTGCTACTCCGTAAGGACTTCTCGGATAAAATGGCGTCTCTTCAGTTTGAGGAATCGCTTGAACCAACCCAAACATTTCGCTTGTAGAGGCTTGATAAAATCTTGCTTCTGGTTTTACAGTTCTAATAGCCTCTAGCATATTTAATGCACCAATTCCATCAATATCAGCTGTTGCAACTGGTTGTTCCCAAGAAGTTCCAACAAATGATTGTCTTTGCTAAGTTATATACCTCATCGAACTGAGAAATTTTCATTGCATTTATCAAAGAAACTAAATCTGTCATGTCGACATATATAAATTTAATTTCATCTTTTCTATGTTCGATATTTCCAAAAAAGTAGTTACACTTTTTCTTCTCATAAGTCCATAGACTTCATATCCCTTCTCTAATAATAACTCTGCCAGATATGAACCATCCTGACCGTTTATTCCAGTAATTAAAAACTTTTTTCATACGTTATCTCCTATCTTTTTATTTTACAAATATTCATTTCTATTACAAATTCTCAAATTGCTAATAATTTCCTTAACTTCTTGAGTATTGTTCTTGTGACAAATTAATGTTACATCATCTGTATCTACAATTACGAGATCTTCCAATCCGATAGTTGCAATTAATTTATCTCCACCCTGAATTATTGAGTTTTTAGTCTTTATACTTATTACATTTCCTTTTATAACATTTCCATCTTGATTTGTCTTGTTGATTCTTTCAAGTGAAAGCCGACTTTCAACGTCATCCCATCCGAAGTTCCTGGAATTACGTAAATGTTGTCTGCTTTTTCCATAATTCCATAATCTATGAGACTCTGATGGAAGATTTGAGAATACTTCTTTTAATGTATTTTCATATTTTTCCGTATTTATTGATTCTCCAATTTTTTTGTAAACCATCATGTATTTCTGGAAGGTATTCTTTAAAGTTTTTTTCAAAAATAGTTGAAGTTTTCCACACAAACATTCCACTATTCCATAAATATTGTCCACTTGCTAAATATTCTTTAGCTTTTTCTAAATTTGGCTTTTTCAACAAAACTTAAAACTTCATAGACATTTGCTTTATTTTTTTAAATTTTTTACCTTTTTAAAATTAATATATCCGTATCCTGTTTCAGGATAATTTGGAGTAATCCCTATTGTTGCTAAATTATCATCTTTTTCTACTACATCTAAAAGCCGTTTTTAATGTGTCAATAAAGATTTCGTTGAATTTAATTAGATGATCTGAAGGTAAAATTATCATTTTTGAATTTATATCTTTTTGGCGATATGAATTCTGACAAGTCCGATACAAGGTCTTTGTATTTTTCTGACGAGGTTCAATAATAATATTTGCTTCAGGTATATCTGGAATATGTTCTGAAACCAGATTTTTGTACATTTCATTTTGTAACTACATAGATATTTTCAATATCTACAAGACTTTTACTCTTTCAACAGTATCTTTGAATCATAGATTTTCCATCATCTGTTAAGGATAAAAATTGTTTTGGTAAATTTATTCTACTTTTCGGCCAAAATCTTTCACCCTTTTTCCACCGACCATTATTACTACAAGTCAATACTATTCCTCCTTTTTTTATTTTAATTAATATAGTTTATAATTTTTAAATTTGCTATTTAAATAGATAATAGCAATAAACTTTCTAAATATTTTTTTATAATCGCATTTTTTTCAATTTTTCTATTATTTAGACAAGTTCTCCTTTTGATATCCATCCTTTTGTATAGGAAATTTCCTCAAGACAGGCGATGTAAAAATCCTTGCCTATTTTGAATAAACTTTCCACAAAGTTTGCCGCTTCCATCAGTCCTTTTTGGCGTTCCTGTGTCAAACCGATTTCATTCCACGTCCAAGAGTTTTTTTACTTTTAGTTTATCGCAAGATAAATAAAATTCATTAATAGACGTTATTTCAAGTTCATTTCGATCTGACGGCTTTAACATTTGAAATTTTTAATAACTGTATTATCATAAAAAATATAATCCTGGCACTGCGAAACTTGATTTAGGATCTATTGGTTTTTCTTCTAATGAAATTACTTTATTATTTTTCATCAAACTCAACAACACCATAATCTTCAGGATTTTTCACTGGATATCCGAATATCATTGCACCGACATTGTTTGATTTTTCCCTTTAAAATTTTCAAAATAATCAACAGATCTTCAAGAACTTTTTGAAAAATCCATTTCCATAAAAATATATTATCCCCTAAAATTAAAAATTTACATTATTATTACCAATAAATTCTTTTCCAATTAGAAAAGGCTTCTGCCAATCCATTTGGATATTCTTGTATTTTATATTCCAACTTAATTCCCAATTGACTTCCATCTCCCGACAATTCTTCAAACACTGGCAAATCTCTAGGAGTTGAAATAATTAAAAATTTCTTTTATATTTGCTAACATTAATACTGATAAAGGATAATAAATCATGGGCTTATCGTAAACAGGCAGAATTTGCTGGAAATAGACTTTGTAAGCGGATATAATCTAGTTCCACTGCCTCCGGTAAAATAATTCCCTTCATAAGAATTCTCCTTAAATTAGTTTATTTCCCTTTTTCCAAATAAAGGCGAACTTTTTAACTGTTTTTCATAATAATAAGTACATCGAGTATAAGATCTTGATGCTTCAAATAGTACAAATCATACTCAAAACTTTCCTCTTCGCATCCTCCAGGCTCTCCCCATAGGGAAACATTACCTGTACTTGACCTGTTATTCCTGGCTTTATAAGGTGTCTCAGGTTGTAATGGCTTATCTTTTCGACATAGTCCTTTGCTAAAAATATCCCATTCTGGACGTGGGCCTATGAAAGCTCATAGTCCCTTTTAGGATGTTCCAGAGTTGAGGCAGTTCATCAATCCTTGTCTTTCTCATGAACTTTCCAAATTTTGTAACCCTTGTGTCGATTATCGGCGTGTACTTTGAATATTTTTGGATTGTGCATTCTCATGCTTCTGAACTTATAGACTTTGAAAGGGCTTCATGTTTTCGCCTATTCTGGTCTGCTTGAATATGACTGGTCCTTTTAATTCCATCTTAATAGTATTGCAGTAATTAATGCAAGTGGTGACAGAAGCACCATTAAAAGTTAGTGCAAGAATTAAATCCATTCCACGTTTCATATTTTTCTGCATTTCGTTACTAAAATATCAAATCCATTTTGACTGTAAAAAGCCATTCTTCATTTATCTGATTTATATCTATGAATATCTTCGTTAAATTCTTCATAATTTATTATTTTTCAGTCCGTTAATCTTCAAATCAAAAATTCGCTTCAAATATTTTTTTAAAATCAGGACTTTTTATATCCTTTACAATTACCAATACATCTATTTCCTTTTTTTAGATATAATTTCTTCCATCTGATCATAATTTCCAATTAAATATTTTGTTGCCCCGCTTTTTATTGTTTTGAAATGTATCCAACATAATTGTAGTCAAGAGTATTGATAATATCTTCCTGAACATTATTCCTTATATGATTCGAGACCAAATATCGACATTTTGCTTTTTCATATAAATGGAGCATACTATTTTTCTGAAAAATTACTTGGAATAAAAATTAACAAAAGATATAAAAAAATATTAAACTGCTTCCAGAAAGCATATAGCACAACTGAAAATATCACATCAATTCCCAATGTTATAAATACGTCCTTATATCTAAAAACGTTCTGCATAGAAATCAAAACTGTCCGAATATAAATTTTATAAATATGAACAGGATAAATATAAAATTGGTCAGATACTTTTGCTACATAATTATATTTATCTAGTAAAAACTGTAAATAATATATAAAAATAAGTATATAAAGTATACGTATCCGAATATCTTTATTTAATTTCATAGTTCATCCTCATAACTGACCGTTGATCTAAAATCACGGTAATAAACCGTAAATATTTCGGCATTATAGTAATTTTTACCTTAAAACAGGAGCAATAATACCTTGTTCCTGCACAAAAATTTTTAATATTTTTACCTTTTTATTAAAAATAAAACTGCTATAATTTACAAATAATTACAGTATGAGTATATCACATTTTATTCCCAAATTCAAGTAAACCAACCTTCAAAAATTTTTTGAATTAATAAATAAATAAAAAAATAATTTTACCATTATTTAAAAGCTGTACTGCTACAAGTCTTAGTTTTTATTTTTATTTTAATTAATTTTTATTTAACTATTTTCATAAATTGGATTTTAAAATTCTTTTTACCAAATTATTAAAAATTTTGTTCAGACATTCTTTTTGTGCTTTTAAATCAGGATGAACATATAAATTTAAAGTTATTCCAATAGAGGCATGTCCTAAAATTTCAGATACAGTCTTGTAATCTATGCCATTTTCAATAGCCTGTGTTGCAAAAGTGTGTCTTAGCGAATGAAATTTCAGTTTTTGAAATTTTTAAAAATATTTAACATCTTCTTGAAAAATTTTTCTATAGGTCCTTGGCTCAATATTTTTTTCTCGCCAGAAATAACGTAAAAAATCACTATTAGATTTAAACTCTTTTCAATAAAGGCACTAATTCAGAGGCAATAGAATTTTTACGTCTTGAAACTTTTCTGTTTTTGAGTGAAGAAATGATGACTTTGCTCTTTTTAGTGTACTGATATATATTCTTTGAATCGTATGATTGATATTAATGACTTCTGTCTTTAAATCCACATCCTCCCACTTTAATGCACATATTTCTCCTATTCTAAGTCCAGTGCATATACAAATAAGTATTCCTAGTGTCTGATTACACAGATTATTTTTTTCACATACTTGCAAATTTTTCTTCTCTCTTCAAAATTAAACACTTCAACTTCTTTAGTTTTTCTCTTTCTTAGGAATTTTTAAATTCAAATTCCATCCTGTCTATAATTTTATGCTTCATCGCAAATGCCGACTGAGACTTTAACACAACTGCCATATCCTTTACAGTTTTTGTGACCCTCCTCTGCCATCCAATCTTCCGCAATTTAACTTGTCTAAAACGAAAGACTGAAAAATCCTTATTTGAAATTGTACTAACCTTTCTTTTTTAAAAATACGTTTTTCAAATGATTTTCAATAATTGTCAAATAAAAGAAAAGTAAGTCGATTCCTTTATATAATTATGCTCATTTTTAGCAAAATATCCATACATTTAGATATACTCATATTTTTATTCATTGTTCTCATTTTGCCCTCCTGAACATAAAACTTAAACTATAGTAATACAACTTTAAAAAAATTAAGTTTAAAAAATTTAAACTATAACAATAAATTATCAAAAAAATATAAATTTGATGTTTGAGAATCATAGAGTAAATCTTTGAAACTGAAAATATAAAAATATACTTAATTTCCATTTTTTTTATGATATAATTAAATTAGAAAAATGAAGGGAGAATATAAAAATATGAAATTTAATGAATACAAATATGAACATTTGGATTTGGAAAAAAATAAAAAAAGAATTTTCAGAAACTCATAGAAAAGTTTTGAAAAAGGTCGAAAATGTGGAAGGACAAAGTTAATGCATTTGATGAAATTATAAAACTGAGAAATCATATTGAAACTATGCAGACACTTGTTTCGGTTCGTCATAGCATTGACACAAATGATGAGTTTTATGATAAGGAAAAATGAGTATATGGATGAAATCGAGCCCTATTCTTTTTTTGGGTTTACGAATGACTTTTATAAGGCTCTTGTAAATTCAAAAATTTAAAGATGAACTTGTCCAAAAAAATATGGAAAATTTTTATTTGATTTGGCAGAAAAATACATTGAAAACATTTTTACACTGAAAATTATTCAGATGCTCAAGAAGAAAACAGATTATCTAGTAAATATTCAAAAATTAATTGCAAGTGCAAAAAATAGATTTTTGATGGAAAAGAAACTTAATTTGTCACAAATGGTTCCCTACACACAGTCAAAAGATAGAAATATAGAAATTGAAGCGGCTAAAAAAGTTGCTCAGTTTTTTTCTTTGAAAATCAAGATGAATTTGATAACATTTATGATTCGCTTGTAAAAGTCAGAACTAGAATGGCTCAAAAAAATGGGATATAAAAAAATTTTGTGGAATTCGGATATAAACAATTATCAAGACTTGAATATGATGCAAAAAAATGGTGAAAGGCTACAGAAAGCAAGTGCTTGAAAATATTGTGCCGCTACATACTGAACTTCGTGAAAGACAAGGGAAAAAGACTTGGAGTGGACAAACTTAAATTTTATGATGAAGCTATAAAATTTAATTCTGAAATCTTGATCACATGGGTCGCTGAATGGATTTTTAAATAACGGGAAGACAATGTACAAGGGAATTATCGAAGGAAACTGATGAATTTTTTACATTTATGACTGAAAATAATTTGCTTGACTTGCTTTCTAAAAAGGGGAAAATGAGCGGCGGATACTGCACTTACATTCCAGAACACAAGGCACCATTTATTTTTGCCAATTTTAATGGAACTTCGCACGATATTGATGTTTTGACGCATGAAGCCGGACATGCTTTCCAAGTTTATCAAAGCCGTGGATTTGAAGTTCCTGAATACTTATGGCCATCTTATGAGGCTTGTGAAATTCATTCGATGAGCATGGAATTTTTAACTTGGCCGTGGATGGACTTGTTTTTTGAAAATGATACTGATAAATATAAATTTATTCATTTATCAGAAGCTCTTTTATTCATTCCTTACGGAGTAACTGTCGATGAATTTCGAGCACTGGGTGTATGAAAATCCAGAAAGCTACACCAAAAGAACGCCGTGAAAAATGGATTGAAATAGAAAAAAAATATTTACCAACAAGAGATTACGGAGAAGTCGAAGAATTAAAAAATGGAATTTTCTGGTTTAGACAAGGGCATATTTTCAGTTCGCCATTTTACTACATCGACTACACTCTAGCTCAAGTATGTGCCTTCCAATTCTGGATAAAATCAAGGGAAAACAGAGAAAAAGCATGGCAAGATTATTTGAGTTATGTAAACTTGGAGGAAGCAAGCCATTCTTTGAACTTATGAAATCATTTAATTTGAAAAATCCATTTGAAGAAGGGACATTGGCTTTTTGTAATTCCAAAAATTAAGGAATATTTGGATAATGTTGATGATATGAACTTGTAAAAATTAATATTATTTTTACTTTAGCAGATACATTTAGCAAGGGGAAGATCCCTTGTTATTATTAAATTTAAATTACCAAATATATTTACTATAAACTTAAAAAAATTTTTGAATTAAGAAAATTTTAAAAATATTTATATTTTTCTATTGATTTTAAAAAAATTAGTGCTATAATAATTGTAGATACAAATTAATAAAACAAAAAAATTAAATATATTTTAAATATGGAGTAATTTATAATGATTTACGAAAATATCTTAGACTTAATTGGAAATACGCCTGTGGTGAAATTAAAAATTCTTAAATGATGAAAATATCAGCTGATATTTATGTAAAACTTGAAAAATATAATATTGGTGGAAGTGTAAAGGATAGAGCGGCTCTTGGAATGATAGAAGCAGGTGAAAAAGAAGGAAAAATTGAAAACCAGGTGGAACAATTGTTGAACCTACTTCTGGAAATACTGGTATCGCACTTGCATTAATCGGTAAAAGCAAAAAGGTTATAAAGTGGTAATTGTAATGCCTGATTCAATGAGCGTGGAAAGAAGAAGTATTTTTAGCGACCTATGGTGCTTTGAATTAATATTAACTGAAGGGCAAAAGGTATGAAAGGGCAATTCTTTGAAGGCGAAAAAAATTAGCAGGTGAAAAATGGATATTTCTTGCCTCAACAATTTGAAAACTCTGCAAACCCTGCAAAAACACTATGAAACAACTGCAAAAGAAATTTTTAGATGATTTCCCTCAAATCGATGCATTCGTATCAGGTGTCGGAACTGCTTGGAACTTTATCAGGAGTTGGAAAAAAAGATTAAAGGAAGAAAGACCAGGAGTTAAAGTATTTGCCGTTGAACCTGCAACTTCTGCAGTATTATCAGGAGAACAACCTGGAAAAACACTTCCAACAAGGACTTGGAGCAGGATTTGTACCTGGAAACTACGATGCCAGCCTTGTAGATGAAATTATAAAAGGTAACTAATGAACAAGCGGTAGAATTTTGCGACAAAGAGCTTCAAAGGAAAACGGACTATTTATCGGAATTTCTTCTGGAAGTGCAATTGCGCGAACTATGAAGTAGGTCTAAAAATTAGGAAAAAGGTAAAAAGTTGTAGCAATTTTACCAGATGGTGGAGAAAAATACTTATCAATTGAAGCATTCAGAAACAGTTTATAATTAATAAAAACTTAACTAACTTGGGCAAGGATTCTCTGACTTTTACATAAAAATAATGGGATGGATTGCCTGTTTTTCATATTTTCATACTTTTATGAAATAGAATTATAGTAAAACTGCTTTAGAGCCGAACTCAGATATTATACACTATTTAACCTTTATAAATTTAACAAAAAAAGTAAAATATGCAATAAAAATGTTGTTTTTAAAACAGTTTTATTATATAATTCAAATATAAATTTTTAAGAGTGTGATTATTATTTTTAAATGGTTAGTAAGTGAAATAAATAATATAGCGGAAAAAGATCCCAGCTGTCAGATATAAAATAGAAGTTTTTCTCTATCCGTCTCTACATGCAGTTATTAATCACAAGATTGCCCACTTTTTTCAAAAGCATAAATTATATTTTTGTGCACGGTTGATTTCTCAAATTTCACGATTTTTTACAGGAATAGAAATTCATCCAGGAGCAAAATTAGGAAAAAGTATTTTTTTGACCACGGAATAGGGAATCGTAGTTGGAGAAACTGCTGAAATAGGCGATAACTGTGTCATCTATCACGGTGTAACTCTAGGCGAGATAGGCTCTTCCAAAACTAAGAGACATCCCACATTAAAAAATAACGTCACAGTTGGAACAGGAGCAAAACTGCTAGGAAATATAGTGATTGGAAATAATGTGAAAATTGGAGCAAATTCAGTTGTTTTAAAGGATGTTCCAGATAATGCAGTAGCAGTAGGGATTCCAGTTTAGAATCATTCCAAAAAAACAGAGGAAGACTACTATATGTGGCATATTTAACAGATTTTTTTACAGTTTTTTATATTATTTATTAAAATATTCAAATACAAAAAAATTTGACAATCAAAAGTAAAAATATGGTATATTTTTCTATATGAAAAAAATTTACTTCATTTCTTTGATTTGAAATAAAAAAATTAGGATAGGATTATCCAAAAATACAAAAAGCAGATAAATGTGCAAAAAGCATATTTAAAACTAAACTAATAAACATGGAGGATTAAAAATGGCAAAAAGTAGGAATTTTTTTCGGATCAACAACAGGAGTAACTGAAGATATTGCTCATAAAATTGCAGAAAAAAATTGATGGGGCAGAAGTTTTTTTAATATTGATGGAAATGAGGATAAATTGGAAGATTATGATGTACTTCTTTTTAGGTACTTCTACTTGAGGGATTTGGAGACTTGCAAGATGACTGGGCAGCAGTTCTTGATGATTTGGCAAGCAAAGATTTAAGCGGTAAAAAGTAGGATATTTCGGAAGTGGGGATCAAGGAACTTTCTCTGATACATTTATGGATGGAGTGCCATCATTGATGAAGAAATTCAAAAACTGGTGCAACAATCATTGGAAAAAAACTTCAACAGAAGGATATGAATTCAGCAGAATCAAGAGCAGACAAAAGATGGAGAATTTTTAGGACTTGCTCTAGATGAGAGTTAATCAGTCTGAATTAACAGATGAAAAGAATTGACGCATGGGTTGAACAAATCCAAAAGGAATTTTAAATAAAAACTATGTCTGTGAAAATATTTTAAAAAAATAATTATTCACAAAAGACAAATAAATATGATTTTAGTTTATATTTATATATAACTAAGATAAATCAATTTTTCTAAGTTGATTTTCTCTCCAAAAATTTAAGAAGGTGTTTTTCATAGCACCTTTTTATTATTTTATTTTTCCCATAATAACTGCTATAACTAAAAAAAGAAGCATTTTTGCAAAACATCTGACTCACAAAAATAACTTCTTTCAAAACTATATTTCTTCTCAACCTTTTTCCCAATTTCTCCTTAAAACAAAAACCTCTGTACTTTAACTTCCCGACTTTTTCTATACATAACGACCTTTTTCTTCAAAAACACATCTAATTTTTCTTTAGACTTTATCCTTTTTTCTACCTAATCTATCTAATAAACAACTTTTTCTTTTTAGGGCAATAATGCCTTCTAAACTCCTTTTTATCGATATCGACTTAACTTTAAAAAAACTTTTTTTCTTCATAATTCGGATTCGACCAAAAAATCCTATCCTTTTTTTACTTTTGTTACTTCATTTTTGTATACAAATTCCTGTGTAACCTTTACTCCTTTTTACCTTTGACCTTTTCTTCATAAAACTCTTTATTTTCTAATCTCTATCTACGTCCCAATCTGTAATTCTTCCAGTATACGCATCGATTTCAAATTCATAAGTGTAACCTCTGTAATGAATTTCTCCTTCATAGAATCTTCATCAAACTCAAAATCCTTAATATTTCTCAATGTTGCACCTGGAACTTTTTGCTAATACTATTTGTTTAGACTCTTGCTGAGGGTTATTTTTTTGATCTTTTATAAGAACTTTTTTTATGGCTGAAATTTGATTTTTTTATAATCTTTACTTCGAGCAAAACTCAAAGAACCTAATACCAAAACAACCTAACAATGCTACTGTTAAGAATTTATTTTTCATAATCCTCCTTTGCATTTTTTGTATTTTGTAATTGCTGTTCCTTTGTTACATTGTAATAGTATCATATAAAGATTAAAGAAAAAAATGAGAACTTTTAATTTTTTTCTCATTTTTTTAAAATTTTTATAAAAAAATAGACACTCTCTGCTTCTGAGATTGCCTATTTTTCTAGATTTTTCACGACTAATTTCATGATTATATTTTTATTTTTTTGATTAATAAATTAATTTGAAAAATTATAATTCGATGTCTTCTTTTTCTTAATGTTGGGAACAAGATTACGTCTCTAATTGATCTGAATTGGTTTGTAACATAACTAATCTATCAATTCCAATTCCTAATCCTCCTGCAGGTGGCATTCCGTATTCTAAGGCTCTAATGTAATCCAAATCCATTCCTTGTGCTTCATCGTCTCCTGCTTCTTTCAATTTAACTTGTTCTTCGAATCTTTCTTTTTGATCTCTTGGATCGTTTTAATTCTGAATATGCGTTTGCAAATTCTCTTCCTGAAATGAATAATTCAAATCTGTCAACCCATTCAGTTTCACCTTTTTGATTTTTTTGAAAGTGGAGAAATTTCTTTTTGGATATTCTGTTATGAATGTTGGATTAATCAATGTTTCTTCCACTTTTTCTTCAAAAGAATAAATTTAAAATTCCAAATTTTGTATAAGTTTTATCTTTTCTAAAAGGAATTCCAAATTCTTTTGCTTTTTCAATAAACTTCTTCATCGCTTGAAATTGAATCAAAAATCAAATCCAGTTGCTTCTTTTTACGAACTTCTTTCATTGTTACTCTTCTCCAAGGTTTAGCATTTAAATTAATAGTTTTTATCTTCATATTCAATTTCATATTTTCCATGTAACTCGAAAAGTCAAAGGTGAAATTAAGTCTTCTGTCAAGTCCATCATATCATTAAAATCAGCGTACGCTTGGTACAATTCCATCATTGTAAATTCAGGATTATGTTTTACAGAAATTCCTTCATTTCTAAAACTTCTATTAATTTCAAATACTTTTTCAAATCCACCAACTAATAATCTTTTTAAGTATAATTCAGGTGCGATTCTTAAGAATAATTCCATATCTAATGCATTGTGGTGCGTAACAAATGGTCTTGCAGTTGCTCCACCTGCGATTAGGGTGCATCATTGGAGTTTCAACTTCCGTAAATCCTTTTTTTCTAAATAAACTACTAAAAAAATCTAATAACTTGGATCTTTTTCATAGTTTCCCATAACTTCTCTATTCATTACCAAGTCAACATATCTTTGTCTATATCTAGTTTCAACATTAGTTAATCCATGGAATTTTTCTGGAAGTGGACGAACATTTTTAGATAATACTTCAAAGAATCTACTCTCAAGTTAATTCCCCAGTCTTAGTTCTAAATAAATGTCCTTCAAGCCCAATAAAATCTCCAAGTCCCATTTTTATAAATTTCATATTGATCTTCTCCAACTTCTTCTTTTTCACATAATATTGAATTTGTCCAGTTGGATCTTGAGATCTTACCAAATCCATTTTTACCCATTCTTCTGAAAAGCGATGATTCTTCCTGCTGTTTTAAATACTTTTATCATAAGTTTCGTCATATTGATTTATTTCAGCAATATCATTCACTTTTTCATATTTTTCTTCCGTAAGGTTCTATTCAATTTCCTTTAGTTCTGCTACTTTTTTAATTTTTTTCTTTATAATACCATTATCATTCTGGTTTTGATTACTCATTCACTTTTTCCTTTCTGCTTTTTTTATAAATATAGATATTTATTTATTTGGAACATCTATAAATTGAAATTCTAAATTTATACTGTTTATTACTTCGTTATTATGTATTATATCATATTCCAGCATCATTTTTCCATTTTCTTTTTGAATTTTTGTAAAAATTTTGTATTTCCCTCAAATTGTTTTGTAATATAAATAAATGGCGTATTTTTATCACTTTGAAAAAAATTTGTCTAGAATTGATTTCACCATATCGGTAAATCTCAACTGAATTGCCTTTATCAATGATTTTACAGTTTCCATACTCATCACTATAATGATATTCTTTTTTTCTTCCTGTTCCAATACTTTTTCGACTCAAATAATTTTTTTCATAATTCTGATTAAAATTATCTAGACTTTTTATTTTTATTTTCATTTTTATTCCTTATTTTTTTATTTTTATTATTTTAGAGAGTGAAAAATTATAAAATAAACCTATTCATTTCATCATCTAAAAATCATCTAAAAATTCTAATAAATCTTCATCATCAAACTTCTTCTTCATTCTCAAAAATTCATTTTTCATCATCATTTAATGGATCAAAATTGCTTTCATCAAATTCTCCATCTACATTCTCATTTTTATCATACTCGCCAAAATCTTCGTTCCAGTACATATAATCCTTGTCAGAACCGTAATATTCATCGTTCCATATTTCCAGAACCTGATCTTCCTCATCTTCATCTAAATCATACAGTTCCTCTTCAATACTGTCATAGTAAAAAACCTTCTTTTCCCCAGTTTCACTATCACAAACTAAATATTCCTTATCTCCTATCGTAATATTTGAAAGACACGTATATTCTTCAACATCCCCTTCGCTATTAGTTTTTTTCAAATTCTTCCCCACCCAGAATACATAACTTCCCTCCATTATTTATGATATTTTTATATTATTATTAATTGAAATCCATCTATATTTTGCTCTGACAAAATTAACCGCATAGTGATGTGGAAATGTCATTTTTGAAAAAAACACAATCTAAAATCTGCAATTTCCCGCAAATTATCATTAACTCCATTTGAACCGCCGATTATAAAATTAATTTCACTGTTTGTTATTGAAATTTTTTTCAATTTTATCCGCCATTTCTTCTGAAAGTCAGCATTTTTCCCTTTAAATCAAGCAAAAATATTATATGAATAATTTTTGAAATAACATTTATTATTCTTTCAGTTTCAGAATTTGTGCATTTTCAATCCCTTTGTTATCATCCTCTTCAGCCAGTTCAATAATTTCAAGTTTTGTATATTTTGATAACCTTTTTGAAAATTCAATTTATTCCTCTTTTATATACTTTTCCTTTATTTTTTTCCAATACACCTACATTAATTCTTATCATATTTTTCCCTTATTGTCAAAAAGTTTTTCATTTTTACTAATTTTACTATTATTTTTCTTCCAAAACATTTTTATCCAAATCATTTTTAGAACAATTTTACAATAATTGGTCTGCCGTGGGGACACGTATATTTCCCAACTTCATGGATCCTTCTCACCATATTCTGCATTTCAGATATATCCGAGCTTCTGCCAGACCTTTATCGCTCCTTTTCACGACATTGAAATAATGATATTTTCCCTTAAATCTTTTATTTCCACTTCATTTTTAAATCCAGCAAAAGCTGCAAAAAACTACATTTTCAATACTATCCCGAAAAATCAAAAAGCAGGCCTGGCACGGATCACAATCTCATTTTCTGAAAAATTCATCAATATCAAATCAAAATTTTTGAAAAAAACATCAATATTTTTCAAAAATAATATTTTTTTCAATTACCGTAACTTCCATTTTCAGCGGTAACAGACAAATGCTGTGACTCAATTTTTATTATAAAAACTTTTCCTTTTCAATTCTTCATACAAAATTCTCTCATGAATAATGTGCTCGATCATAGATTTCCAGTTCCTCATCCTTCCCGCACTAAAATATACGTATCAAAAAATTTGTCCCAAAATATCATAATGAACCTGCTTTCCCAATGTGCTTTTCAAATGTCCCAACTTTATAATATTCATTTTCAGTATTTTCATTTATACCATTAGAATTTTTCTCCACTAAATTTTTCATAATTTCTAAAATTACTCTTTTCATCCCAATTTCTCTTATCTTTATCGCTCTTTACCAAATTAAATTTTTCAACATTTTTGCAAGTTTTCCACATTGTTTTCCACAATTTTCATTTAAATTCCCATTCATTTCCAAATTTCATCAAGACTCGAATCATTCTTTTTATTGCTATTCTCTTTTTCATCATTAAAAATTACCACTGCTTAGACTTTCAGAAATACCAGAAGATTCTCTATTTTTTTATCATTTTTCTCAAGATTACCTCCTGTAAAGCCCATTTTCTCCTTCCAATTTCTCACTATTTTTCTTTCCATCAAAAGTTTCCAAACTTAAAATTTTTCTGATTTTCTCCCCTTTAAAATATCATCAGAAAATAAATCATCCTTTTCCACAGTGACATTTTTCATTAATATTAATATTTTTTTCTTTATTAAATCAATATTAGGCTGCCAGTTTTTCCCTGTCATTATAATAAAAAAAGTCGTCAATTGCTGATTTTATCTCATTATAAACAATTTTATCATTTGAAAAATTTTACTATTTTTTTAGATGGATGAACATTCACATCTATTTCCTTTGGATCAACATTGTAAAAAATAATAGCAAAAGGATATTTTCCCTTCATTAACTTAGTGTAATAGCCATCTATAGCAGTTTCTCTCAATAGTTGCTGACTTCACATACCGATTATTTACAAAAGTAAACATAAAAATCCTTTGAACTTCGTAAAAATTTCCACATTTCCCAAATATCCATATTCAAATTTTTCAAATTTCCTCAAAACAGATTTTTCCCAAATAATTCAAGAATTGTATTCTCAATCCCTTTTCCGCTTGTCTTTATCAGTACTTTTCCCGTCTAATTCAAGCGAAAATGCCACATTACTATTGGAAAGCGCCTCCTTTAGCACAATATCCCTAATTTTTCCATACTCTGTTGACATCTTTCTCAAAAATTTTCTTCTAGCAGGCGTATTGTAAAAATAAATCCCTGACTTCCATTTCTGTCCCAACATTTCTTGAAACTTCCTCAAATTTTCTCACAACCCCACCATAACAGCCAATTCTATACCCCACAGGACTGTTTTCAGAACGTGTAGTAATCGTGAGCTTAGACACCGCTGCAATAGATGACAGAGCACCTCACGAAAGCCATAGGTGCTTAAATTAAAGACATCCTCCTTTTCCTTAATCTTAGAAGTGGCATGCCGCTCAACTGACAAAAGTGTATCATCCTTATCCATCCCAATTCCGTTATCACTTACTTTAACATCAGTTCCAGATTTGAAAACTTCAATTTTTATCATTGTAGCCTTCGCATCCAGTGAATTTTCAATCATCTCCTTAATCATCGAGTTTGGATTTTTCCACAACTTCCCCAGCAGCAATAATATTTGACACTTTTTCATCTAGTATTTTTATATATCCCACAATCTATCCTCCTTTTCTATCAGTTTTTTTCTTTTTTTAAGTCTACATCAAAACAATTAATCCAGTAACCGCAGGCGTCAACATTGAAAAATACACTTTTGCCAGTTAAAATTATTGTCGCAATTTCAAATAATATACCTGCAACTATGTCAAATTTTTCTTAATTTACCCTCATTATTCAAAAAAACCTTTTCCAAAAATCATAATTTAACAGTTTTACTTACAATAATCTTATATTTCTGCCCTAAAAATTTCTGCAATTTTTCCAAATCCTCTTCTAGACAAAAGCACCTTCACATTAGGGTCCAGCATCCATCGTAAAATAGCATTTTCTCCCCATTATTTCTCAAATTTTTACAAAATCCATTGCTTCGTAAGTTTTTCATTAAAATATGAAAAACAGTGGATTTGCAGTTTCAGTTGTCTTGTGCATTCTAAGGGCATTTTCTTCTGTTAAAGTTCCACTTTTTCAAAATCATTTTCAACAGATATTTTTTTCATATTTATAAAATCAATTTCAGACTGTTTTACCCATTCATCAAAATACGTCGAAGTTTTGGCACAAAGTTCCATTCCATTTCGACTTGAAATTTTCTTTTTATTTTCATTCAGCACAAGCACAATCATCGCTAGTTTCAAATCTGTCTTAACTTCACAAATCTCTCCAGTATCTTTGTCCCAAGCCGCAATTGGTCCAAAAAAACTTCTCGAAGAAGAGCCAGAACCAAATTTTGAAATTTGTGCAAGTTCAGATTGTGCATAATTTTTTCCAAAAAGTTCATTACAAGCCTTTATTACAGCTGATAGTCCACTCGAACTGGAAGAAAGTCCCGCAGCTGTCGGCATATTATTTGTTGTAGAAATTTTTACCTTCTGACTTCTATTTTCCCTAAACAAATCCACAACCTTGCTAATCTTTTCCGTATGCATCTTGTCCTGTAATTCTCCGTTTAAATAAAATAAATCCGTCATATTTGAAAACTTATCTTTACAATTTCCATTTTTCATTTCCTTTTCAACAGCAATTTTAGTATCCTCATCCTTTATAAATTCCATTTCTGTTTCTGTGAAACATATCATTAAGAGTAAGAAAAATACTGCTTGTGGCAGGGTATCATTTTTCTGCATCTTTTTCCCCAGTATTTTACAATTGCGATATTAGCATAAGATTTGACTTTTACCATTTTTCTCCTTTATTTTTTTCGTTAAATTTTTAAATATTAAATTTTTCCACCCAAATATTTTTCTGCCCCACATTTTTGTAAATCCATCTTTTTACTTTTTCCATAATTTTCCAAATTTTCGGCAAGTGCAATTACGCAGCCTCCCAAACCGCCACCAGAAATTTTTGCTCCAGCCGCTCCATTTTTCAATCGTCGTTTTTACAAATAACTCTGTCTTTTTCAATAGTTATATTCAATTTTCCCAAGTTCTGTATTTCTTGCTGTCATAATTTTCCCCAATTTTACTAATTTTTCTCTTCTTATTTTTCTTCTTTATTTTTCAATATTTCCAGTTAAAATTCTAGTCATTTCATCTGTCAATCTGCCTAATTTTTTCAAGGAAAGTTTAGCTTTATCTCCTAAATTTTTCACATTTTGAATCGCTTCGCCAGTATTTCCATAAATGCCTGTATCTGCAATTACAAGATATGCATCAAGATTTAAGTCAATGTATGAAAATCCCTTGTTTTTACAAAATCTTATAGCCTTATCGCTCAAAGGCAAGTTTTTGCATCCAGCCCGCTTGGGTCTTATGAGCCACGATTTCTGCCGTATTCACTAATTTTTCCAATAATTCATCTTCTAAATTTTCTCCAAAATAGTTAAATATTGCACGAATTGCCGCAATGCTGACTGCTGCTGAAGAGCCCATTCCACGTTTTTGAGGAATTTGAGAAGTTATTTTGTATTTTATTTTTGCATTTTCTTTTTAAATATTTTTAATGCAGTAAAAATTGCGACTGAAAGTGTATCTGTTTCATCATAAAAAAATTGCTTTTCGCCTCTTTCTATTGTACATTTCAATCTCAATAATGGAATGGCAATGGCAGGATAGCCATAAACGACAGAATGTTCCCCAATTAATATGATTTTACTATGTGATTTTTCCAATACCTCTTTTCATTTTTACTAAAATCTCCTATTTCTAATTAAAGAAAAAAACGAGCCTAATGACCCGCTTCTTTTAATCTATCTAAAAATTTTACTTTTTATTTTTCTGTTTTTGGTGGAAATGAGCGAGGGAATCGAACCCGTGTCCAAAATAGAAAGTCCTTACTATCTTCTACAAGTTTAGTCTATTTAACGCTTTAACCGTTAGATATTAAACAGACAAAAAGTCTAAAAGGCGAGATTATAGAATTTCCTAAATGACATAATCATACATTTAGGTAAGCCATTAAAAATGACATCATCTAATGGAAAAATGGCGTTTCCCAAAAGAGATGAGCCACTATCTTAGGCAGGTAATGCGTAATTATCGTTTCCGATTATTTTTAAAAATGGATTTTAAAAGACTCGCTTACTTGCCGATAATAATCTTTTTATCCTGTCGAAACCAAAACATTCCCTTAATAATATTTAACTTTAAGTCATTTTACCACAAAAATATTTATTTTTCAACAGACCTATTTAAAATTTTTAATGTTTTTGGCGCAAAAAAATGCTTATTACTCCATAAGATGCCATAGTCATTACTGCAGCAGTATTATTACTCCCAATCCAATATAAAAACGATTTTTCTCTCAAACTGAAGCAAAGCCGCAATCAATGCACTGTCCAAGCACCTGTCCCAGGAAATGGAACCGCACAAACAACATAAGTCAATAAACTCCCCTGTTGCAAGCCCTTCACTACGTTTTTTTAGCCCGATTTTTCTATTTTTCAATAAATTTTACCAAAATATTCCGCTTTTTCATAAATTCAAAAAAACTTTTAGCGAAAAACAAGAGAATAAATGGCATGGAAGCATATTCCCCACAATAGAAACAATCATATTCAAAATACCAAGCAGCAATAGCCGCTCCCAACTGAGTATCGCCCCACGCAATTCAATTACAGGAAACATTGAAATAGAAAATATTCCTATCATTTTTATTTAAAAAGCGGCGCTCCAATTAAAGCAACTTTTATAAAAATTTGTAAAAGATTTCATCATTTTTTTGTATGATAAATATATAAATAATTATATAAAAATACCATACACTCCTTTCTTTATATTTCTTTAGTCATTTGTAAAATTCTAAAAATTACAATAAACGCAGTATTTTTGGTTCTCTTGCTTTTCTCCACTCTGATAAAAACTTCTTCCCTCACTTATGATTATTATATACTGCCATTATTCAATCTTTATTACTTTTACAATTTCCTAAATTTATTTACATTATTTTTATACTAAACTTCATTTTAAAAATAATATTAGACTTTTTGTAATTACAAATATCAATGGGCTGTGATTTTTCCAAAAATAAATTCTGCTTCATTAAAACCATAAACACCTTCACATCATCTATATTTAATTTCTTAAAAAGTCCATAAAATCAAAATAATTAACATTAACTAAAAATTTCTTCATTTTTCAAATTTTTCATCCAAAAATAGTTTTAAAAATCACATTATTATCTGAACTTTTTATAGTAAAAACGTTCAAATTTAACATTTTCATTCTGAATTAATGGTAAACTTCCTAAAAATTAGATTCAAAATTCTTGATTTTTCAAAAATTTTATAAAAAATTTATCAATTTGAATAATTAGTTTCCCACCATTTTCCAACTTTAAATAAGCCTTTTTCAAAAACAAAAATCTCATCCTTATTATTTAAATGTGGCAACGTATTCCCAACATTTATTATTGTATCAAATTTTTCCCAATTCATCAATTTTCGGCATATCAGATTTTTACATCTATTCCCTTTTTTTCCAGCCTGCTCAATAAGTTTTTCATTTATAGTCAATCAAGTCACTTCAAATTTTTCATTCTTTAAAAATTTTGACAAATTTCCTATTGCCGCTCCAACATCAAGAACTTTTTCCACTGACATATTTTTTTAAAAATTTTTGAACATCTGAAAGCGAGAAAAATAAAATCATACTTTTCTGAAATTGTCAGTAAAAATTTTTTCATATTTTCTATATTTTTCATCTTTTCTCCAGATTTAAAAACTTTTTACTTTAAATAATTTCACTATAGTATAACACTATTTTACAAAATATAAATTGATTTTTTAAAAAGAAAATTTAAAATAATAAAAAGAAAACCGACTATTTCTAGCCGATTTCCTAAAGTTGATCTTTTTAGAATTTAATTAAATCAATTATTTAGCAATTTTGCTTGCAGTATCTAAAGTTCTGATTAATTGAAAGTATAAGACATTTCGTTGTCATACCAAGATACTGTTTTAACTAATTGAGCATCTCCATTTTGAACAATTTTTAGTTTGAGTTGCATCAAATAATGAGTCCAAAGTGAATTCCAACGATGTCAGAAGAAACTAATGGTTCTTCAGTGTATCCAGATGATTCAGTAGTCTGCTTCTTTCTTAGCTGCATTTACTTCGTCAACAGTTACTTTTTGTTTAAGATAGATACTAATTCAGTTAATGAACCAGTTGGAACAGGTACTCTTTGAGCGAGCTCCATCTAATTTTTCCGTTTAATTCAGGTACTACTAATCAATTGCTTTTTGCAGGCTCCTGTTGAGTTAGGTTACGATATTTACTGCAGCAGCTCTTGCTCTTCTTAAGTCACCTTTTCTGTGTGGTGCATCTAATGTATTTTGGTCTCCTGTGTAAGCGTGGATAGTTGTCATTGTTCCAGTTACGATTCCAAATTTGTCATTTAATGCTTTAGCCATTGGTGCTAAACAGTTGAGTTGTACAAGAAGACTCCTGAAATAACTGTTTCTGAACCATCTAAGATTTCGTGGTTTACGTTGTAAACTACTGTTTTTAACGTCATTTCCACCAGGTACAGTAATAACTACTGAGCTCCTGCTTTTACAGTGTTTTTCAACTTTTCTTTGGTTGCAAAAACCTGTTTGCTTCTAATACTACGTCTACTCCTAAATCTCCCCAAGGTAATTTTTCAGGATCAGCTTCTGCGAAAACTTTAATTTCATTTCCGTTTACTACGAAAGCTCCTTCTTTAACTTCAATAGTTCCATTGAATCTTCCTTGAGATGAATCGTATTTGAATAAGTGTGCTAACATTTTAGCATCTGTTAAATCATTAATTGCCCTACTTCAAATTTGTCTGTTTTGTTCTGACATTAATCTTAATGCTAATCTTCCGATTCTTCCAAATCCATTAATTTGCTACTTTAACTGCCATTTTAATAATACCTCCTAAAAATTTTTAATATATATTAATATATATTATTTCTTACATTTTGAGTATACCACATTTTTTGAATTTTTCAACGGCAAAAATTAATAAATTTTATAGTTTTGTTTTAAAAATACTTATATTCAGAAAATCAAAAAATAAATATTAAATTATAATTTTTAAGCAACTACTAAATCCTAGTAGTATATATAATATCATAATTTATTTTTTAAATGGGCTGAGGTGAATGGATTCGAGACCATTGCATGCTTTGGGGTCAAAAGTCAGTGCCTTACCGCTTGACGCCCTAACAACATCTTCATATTTTTATCCTTTACGGACATTAATTATTATACAAAATTGATTTTTGTCAACACTTTTTATAATTTTTCAATATTTTAATATCGAGTGTATTGTATAATCAAGCGTAGATATATATAAAAACATAGTAAAAATGATACATCAAAATCTCTTATCAAACAATCATTTTCTACTATGTAATTTTCAGAAACTGAAACATATGGAAAAACTTCTTTTATTCTTTAATTCCTTTTTAGTGCCTTTTCAAATTCTCTGATTCCCATTTTCCATCTACTTTTTACCATCAATGCTGGCAAATCTTGTAATATTACCTCTTCATCAGTAACTTTTCTTAGACTTCTTTTTCATACATGTTTATTCTTTCTTCAATTGCAACATTATAATAATTTCGTTTATGAGCTCATTTCCTCTTTCCTTCATAATTGCTTCTAATTCACTTTCAGTCATCTTGGCTCTTTCTAAAATTCTTCTTTCTGTTTCATCATCTACTTCGACATATCTGGAACACTTTTTCAAACTTTTGGATTTTATATCATAAACTACTTCTACCTCGCCATTTGAAAAGATAATCTATTTGTTCTCATCAAATTTTAACTTTGTTTCATCTCTTGTAATTCTTGAAATTTCCCTTGCATATTTTTCCACAATCTCTCTTTTCAAAAAATTACTGATAATAATCCTTTTTAAAACAATTTCTTTGTATGCTTCCTTTTTCAAGATTTCTTTCATTATCTCTTATCCATTCATTTACAATTGTGAAGAAAAATAGAATTCGACCTGCTTTGAGTGCTCTTTTTATTGCCATATCCTCATTTGCCTGTGTTCCTCTTTGTAAAAAGCATTTCCTGCAACAATCATCATATTAAAAATAATAATTTTTCACTCTCTTCTCCTTAATATATTTTTATCTTTCTATATATTATACCATATTTTCATTTTTAATAAATTAAATTTTTTACTTTAGTTCCATAATTCCCATTGTCCGTTTACTTCAGTCAATACTGCTTTTTCATTTCTTTGAAATTACTGTTTCTAAACTTGTATTTTCCAGGCTTTTTCCCATAATATCAAAAATTTCATCTACCATAATGTCATAAATCCGTACTTTTTCTGATTCATTTCCATTTTTACCATTAAAAACTTCCTATTTCATCTTCACTTTTTATAACCTGATTTCTTTAAAACATTGGTCTAACATTTTCTTCAAAAATTTTTCTGTTCCTCAATGCCTTATCAAAATCCTTCATTTTTACATCATACACTACTTCAACATTTTTATTATCAATAGATTTAATATTTTTACGACAAATCTTAATTTCGTATTTTTCAAATAAATATCAGAACATCCTTTTAGAGAAATTTTCCAATATCTATTTAAATCACTAATTTTTATAATCTTTGTCAAATAATAAATCTGCATTATTACTAAAGAATATTTAATCACTTCCGCTAAAGTCTGATTTTCAACCATCTTCTTAATATTTTTCCATGATCTTTTTGAAAAGCATTTTTAATTTTCTCACTTCCCAATACCACATTCATCGATGTATTCGATTTTTTGCACTGTCGTCCTGCCAGGTGCATTTCCCATACTGCCAATATCAATACAAATAATAATTTTTCATAAAACTCTCCTCACTTTCATCTTTTATTTTCTTTGTCAAAATTATAGCATATCAAAATATAGAAAATAAAATTTTTCTCTCGACTTTTTATCGTCTTTTCTGAAAAATTTACTCGAAAATATCTTCAAAAATCTAATAAATTTTTCGAGTTTCACATCTTCATTTTTCTTCTACAAATCCTTCTCCATTTCTTATCCAATTTTACAGTTTCATCAATTATTTCTTGTTTTAACACCTCTTTTGACAAATCTTGCTTTGGATTTTTCCTTCATTATTAAGGCGGCTAAATTTGAGGTTTTATTATAAAGGACTATGAGTTAGGATATTTTTCATGTTATTTTCCTTGTATAATATAGTTTCACATTATACAAGGCTCCTTTCTTTAAATTTTTATATTGATTATATATTTTTAAATCTATTTTTATTTTAAATATTTTTATAATTTTTATTTCCACAAATACTTATCAATACTAATTTTATATAAAAATAGCAGAAATTTAAAATCATCAGAAATCAATTATTATAACACATAAAATTAAAATAACTAAATTAATTTCTTTATTTAAAATAACATTTCAGATTGTTAAAATTCCTAAAGAGGAAAATTATAAAGAGTCCGACTTCCTGGGGAAAACTTTCTATATCTGACATCATACATATGAGGGTACTAAATGTGCAATATATACAATAAAAATAATGACAGTACTATTTCATACATACTAATCTCCTTGCTATAAAAAGTAATGTTGATAAAATTATAAATTCTTGACAATCATTAATGAAAGTGTTTCTGTAGATGGATAATTCCTTTTTCTTCACAAATAATTCATTTTTCATATCTTTTTACAACTTTATTTTTCTATAAAATTTTTTTATAAAATTATTTCTTCAAATTCGTATTATCATAAACAACACTATTGCTATAAATGACAATTTGTATGTTCCATTCTCATCTCCTCTTCAAAAATCAAGTGTAATCCCTTCCATCTTAACTTTTTCATTAAAAACTACCTTTTTCTGCTCGCTAAATACGTCACATTTGGGGCTCGAAACACCAGTACCTCCAATTTGATTTTTACAAATTCTGAACGCTCTTCGACTAAATCTTCTACTTCCAAGAATTTTCTTTTTCAAAAATTCTATTGGAATATTTAATTCGGTCATTGCTTCCTAAAAGTCCAATTTCATCAGATTTACCCAAGCGGATGCAGCACTTTAAGGTCCATTTTCTAATTTTGAGTTTCCATTACATAATTTATTTTTCGATGATTTTTCTTTCGGTGTATTTCTTTTTCAAAGTCCGAAATTCGAGAATGATATTGTCTGGGAATAATTTTTAGAAATTTCGATATTTTTTTCTGTTTGAGACAATTATTGCTCGAGCTACAATTTTTATTGTTTCCTACGATATGGCAAATGAATGCTCACATTTTCTCCATTTACGATAAGCGAAGTCACTCTTTTTGGCATCGTCCAAAACTTTCCAATTTTGCTTTAATTTTTGTGACAAGTGTGTCCATATGAATTTTTCACCAACATCAAATGCATTGTAATTACTGGGATTGCTCCGATTCCATTTGCAATTTTTACATTCTTCATTTGCCTAGCCAAAGATGTCCTGAAAGTAATGAAATCACAAAATTAGCATGGTCATCAACTGTAATAGCCGGTGGGTCTGTGATCCTTGCTTTTAAAATTTCCTTCAATAATTCTCACAACTGCTCCAGTTCTTTTGAACTAAAAATATGTAAGTCATATTTATTAAATGTTTTTCTAATAAAATTGGCACTCGCTCATTTTATCACAAATAAAATTTTCCACATTTTCACTTTCAAGATTGAGCATGTTTGCCACTCTTTGTGACACATAAATATACAAATTTTTATAAACGTATTATTTCTTATTTTTAAACATGTTTTCGTATCCGTTTTTACTTACGCAATATCTCATCTGCATTCTCTATCTCTCCCAATCACTAGAATTTTTATTTGAACTTATTCTTCTAATTTTTCCTCTTCCATAAAGCTTGACTTTTTCTAATTTATTTGAAAAACTCGATCCTTTCTTTTTCGTCAAAACGATGACCCACCATCCTCATTATTTTTCAAGTACATATTTTCTAGAATAATATATACTTTATTGAGATCTTCTGTCATTTTTCTCATTATTTTGCAATATTTCTCAAATAATAATCAATCGCTATAACTTCTGTTTTTCTTCATGGATCTTCGAATAATTCTCTAATATTTCATTAATTTTTGAAAAATTTAACGTTAAATCAAATCCGTAAACTAACTCGTCTACAATTTTAAAATCTCTTTTATTTTCTTCTGACTGATCTTTAACAACTACTATCATTTCTTATCACTGATTTCCTTTATTTCCTTCATTTTCTCTCTCATTTTTCCCAATGCTTGATTAAGTAATTCCTGAAAAATTCTTGCTCTTACCACTGAATATCAATTTCCATAGTCGCAATTTCAATTAGATCATAGCAGCATTTGGTTTATCTTTATATTTTTGTTTAATTTTATTAAAATATACTTGGCTTTTTCCTTTTTGATCAATTTGATAATAATAGAGACCTGCCGGACTCCATTTTTCAAAGTCAGTAATTTCCTTATCTTGTAAATTTTCTTACGCTATTTTTGTGCTTTTAAAAATGTTTTATCACCTTTTTAAATACAATGTTATTAAGTATTGTCTAACTAAAACATTGTTTTTATCTTTTTCGACAATACTTCTGCCTTGTTAATCAATTCATCGAATTTCATCTTTCTGCGGAATAATTGATAATTCGCCTCTTGAATCTAATAGAAAGTCTGATGTTTCATCAATTATACTTTGTTTTACTCCTTGAAAGCGTTTCCTGAACATATTCCCTAAGCGTGTATGCATTTGATCCTAAACTTGTTGCTAAAAAATTGTAATTACAAATTAATTTTTCATAAAATTTTCTCCTTTTTCTATTTTTTAAAATCTATAATTTTAACCTTTTATACAATAATTTCTTTTTCTTTTTGGTATTTTACTTTTTCTATAATTCCTTTAGATTTTTAAAATTTCCAAAAATTTTCTTTTTATCATCAAATTCAAAATGAGATAAAATCTTCAATTAATCCTTCATATTCTGGTACTTTTCTAAATACATATAATAATAATTTAGAAAGTTTACTTTTAAAAGTTTATCCAATTTTTCTATCAAATCTGATTTTGATTTCTTGTATTTCATTTTCAACTATTAGTTCTTTCATTATAAGTTTTTCCAAAAATGCTATCTATAAAATATTTAGATACTTTTTTACACGAAGATAAACTATTCTCTGCTTTATAATAAAATATATATATAAATATTAAATTTAATCCTAAAGTTGATAAAAGCTCTCATATAAAATTCTGATATTTTAAATGATAAATTAAATAAATGATTGGTTCAAAAATAAATAACAATTTGTCATTTCTGATGAAAAACCTCCTTCTATCTCTTTATAATTTATAAGTGCATCCCAATCTAAAATAAGGAAGATTATTCCTATAACTAATGAGTATCCAATAATTAATTTGTAAACTTCCATTAACATAAGCATAATTCCCTGTAAATTGTAGACATAAAAATTAAGTTATATAAAAACTATAGCCTGAAATTTCTTCATTACTTATCATTTATATTTAAACATCATATTTTCTATATTTTATGAAAACTTTGATCCAATTTTTAAAATATTTTTCATTACTATTTATACATAAACCCAAAAATTTTGTTATATTTTAGATATAATAAATTATCCCTTTTCTGAATTAGCTTCGTGTTCTTTTAATATTTCCTTCAATTCACTTTTTACCATTATTCATAGGTTATATTTAAAATCTTTTTCAAATTTATTTTGATTTAAAAATTTTATCTATTTTATTCGCAAATCTCAAATTATCAGTTTTCAACTACACTTATCACCTTCAAAAATCAAACTGTGAAATTTTATTTATATCTTGTATCAGTACATTCTTTTTCAATTTATCAAATTTTTTCTTTCCATAAAGGAAAATGAAATATTTGATGATTCATAATATTCTTTTAATAATTTTCTATCCTCACTATTTTTAAAATATTGAGAATTTTTCTGTTTCTAAGTTTGTTCCCTCAATCTCTTCATCACATCATCTTCTTCCATAATCATTTTATTGATAAATAATATTCGAGATATTGATACACAATATTCGGGTATTGATAAATAATATTCAGGATAATATTTTTCAACGCTTCGTAATATTCATTATATCTCTATTCCAAAAACTACTATCTTTAAAATATTTAAAAATTTTAAATAATTTTTATTTTCATAAATCCTCTTTTACACTTCCATCTCAAACATTAATCACAGGCGTTTCATAGGGATGAACTTCGCTAATCAAATAATATACTAACTCACAAAAATTCTTTTTCACTCTAAATTTCATAATTTTTTCATTAACTTAACCTCACTTTTCCAACTTCTCACGTCAAAAGGATTTCCGCCTTCCAAGTTTCAATGTCCAAATTCCATCAATCTTAGAATAAACATCTTCATAAAATCCTTCTGTCTAAAAAGTTGTATTTTGTAGAGTTTTTCTAATCCCACATAATTTTCTGGTACAAAAACTTCGCAATTTGTATTATTTTCTTTAAATTCTAGTTTTGAACTCAATAAATTGTCGTTTTCATAATTTAAAAGTTAAATATGGCGTATTTTAAATAATAATTCTAAAAATATTTTGTCGCCTACACAATTTCAAATCAAAAATTTCTGGAGATCCATTTTAAGTTGCCTTCGTCACATTCATCTTTGATTTCCTGAAAAATCGAACTTGTGTAGAGATACATAAATAGCGGCTCATCATCATTATAATTAAAAATCACAAGTCCACGAAATTCATAACTATTCAATTTGTAGCCAGTTTCCTCTTGCACTTCTCTTTTTAAGCAATCTTCTGGTGTCTCCCCAGATTCAATTTCGCCAATTCCTAGCCATTTTCCTTTTCTTTATATCATTTTCTTTTTAGTTCTAGTAGCATTAGATATTTTTCATCTTTTTCTAAATAACAATGTTGTAATCACTTTTATCTCCTATTTTATTTATAAAATATTATACCATATAGTTATGTTGATTTAGAATAGTGTTAGAAAATTTTATATATTGAAATTCTAGTAGATTAACTAAAAACTTACATAAAAATATGATAGAATAGTAAAATTATAATTTTAAGGAGAGTGTGCCTAGAAATAAAAGAGAATTATTTTTGGGTTACAATGTGTGTGTAATAGGTTTGTGGAATAGGGTACCTATATTTGGCTCTTGTTGGAAAGTGGGTTTTCAAAAATTTGCGATTGGATTAATTCCGGGCTTTATTGTGCTTTTTCTTTGATGTGGTTGTGTTGGACCAGTTGCAAAATTGGCTTTAAATTACCGATTAATAAAATAATAAATACACCACTATTTTGTAATTTCGCTTTTTAATGATTACTGGAATGGTGACTTTTATGTCCGTTTCGGTCTGTTAATGCGTCCTGGTGCCAGAAAATATTGTAAGTGCGTATTTTGCAACGGGGAATGAACTTTATAGGTGCTTGCCGTTACAATTGTACTTATGGGTCCAGTTTCACGATTGAGACTTCTAAATGTGGCAAAATATTTTCGATAATAAATAAACAATGATAATAAAATAGAGTATTAAACATATTCAAAATTTTAGACAATCAAAATCAATTATGTGAGTGTATATTTTCTGGATCAATCAGAGTTAAGTAATTAATTATTTGATACAGATGTGACTCAAAATTTTATATTTTTCAATATAGGGTTATGTTGTGTAAAACATTGAAAAATATAATATCTGAAGAATTAATAATAGTCTGATTGAGAGGTATTGATCATGATAAAACTTGAGTGAAATAGTCGGGTTTCTGGTTTTGAAAAATATAATAATTATGATTTTCAAAGTATTAACAGTAATACTTTAGACAAAACTATATGTGAATAATCGTTGGAAATCTCATATGCTATAAAAAGGATTCTAAAAAGTAATGATGTCCATTCCACGTAGATGTGAAGTTGGTATTCAAAATAATGAAAAATTGACGAAAGAAAATATTCTTTTTAAAGCATTAGGAAATATAAAATGTTGGGATCTTCTTTCCAACAATGCGTTCAGGTAATAAAAGTGCGGAATCATGATTTGCTAATGATGAAACAAATATAAAAGCATATAACTACAGTAATCTTTTTATAAATATAAGTTTCAACTGATGATAACGTAAATATCAGGAATGTATTCTCTTTTTATAACAAATTTGAAGAAAGCAATGAATATATATGTGGAAAAGCAATTGATAATAGAATTTCTTTTGTAATATCTTAATAGTTTATTAATAATATGCCATCTATCAGATAATGATATATATGTATTCACTGTACAAGAAAGAAATTGGTATGCGCGGAATTAGGTAGCAAAAACAAATATTAGACCTAATATTTATATTAACTCAGACGTATCTCCCAGGATCTAGAAATGAATAATATGGAAATAAAAAGGTGTTGTTGATTATGTAAGTTCAATAGTATGGGTGTTTCTTCTTGTGAGTCTATTTAAAATCAATGGTTGATGTTGCGATAACATAGTACATCAAATAGAGTGGTGACTGTGGCACAAATGAACTAATAATTTCAAATGAAGAAGATAACGGAACTAAAACAATAAGCGATTTCATTACCTTGCAAGTATATTCATACTACCAAATACTGTTGTATATAAAAAGATGATTAAAAATTTAAGAAATTACTAGAGATTTATACAAAGTATATAAGAACATTAAAAATATCACTAAAATAATATTGACACATAATTTTTATGATAAACTATATAAGTATACGAAATAACGTGGAGTGTACATAAATGAAAATCTGTAAAAATTTTCTTGGAAAGTAAAAATGTAAAGGATTCTGCAAGACTTAATACATATGTATGCTTTAAATCTTGTGACCAAAACTAAATGATGAACTATTAAGAGAGTGTAGAAATTTATATCCTCTTTTTATTTAACTATATAAGGAGTTAAGAAATATGAATGAAAACATTAATGAAAGTCTAACTGAAACTGAGATTGAGACCTTTCTAAACAATATAATTTACCAAAAAATTTCGATAATAAAATACAAAGAATTTATTTGACAATTTATACAGAAGAATTCTGTGGATTGTGTTACATAACGAAGAAGATGTATTCTTGGACTTGAAAAATAAACATAATTTAGAATATGTTTTTAAAAATATTCTGAAGGATATGTGATTAAATGTTTTAATACAACTAGAAACAGAAATTTGAAAATCCAAAACATATTGAGAATGAGTGATAAAAATATATATTTATGTTGACAAACAATTGTAATCAAAAGATGTGAGCATTGCTATATGTATTCAGGAGGCATTAAGATTGAAGAAATATCGGTTGAACAGTGGAATAATGCTTTAGATGAATTTAAGCAGAATGGAATTGAAGGTGTAACTTTTCTGGTGGAGAAATAGCTTGTCTACTAGAGGATACAAAAGAGTCATAATGCATGCCCATCAAATTGGACTTCAAGTTACAATATTGAGTAAGCTGGAATACTATGGAACGAAAAATTAGTAAAGAATTGTCTCAATATATTGATGAGAGTACAAATTAGTATCGATGGGTATGATAAAAATTCTTACTTTAATGTTAGACAATATGACGGTTTTGACATAAAGGCTATTAAGTGTGTAGAACTTTTTAATAAAACTAATACTAAAGTTTCTATTACTTTTGTAACTCCATTATATGAAAATTTGGAAATATTTATAGATAATTTCGAAAAATTTGCCCAAAAATTTATGAAAAATATCAAATGTTTTTGTGAAACTTAATCATGGGTTAATTGTTTGGAAGAAGTTCATCCAACACAAAAAGAAAATCGACATGTAAAAAGAAATTAAAGATTTAGTTGAACGTTTATATCCTAATTTTTATAGAAACATTTGTGTTAAATTATGAAAATAAAAGGCTACATCAGAAAGATTGTGGTTTTGGAGAAATTTCAATTTAAATTTGATGGAGACTATATTCTGGTGTAACCGTATACATGAATTAACCAGTCACTATAGTATTTTGAAAGATTCAGTAGTTGATATAATAGAGAAAAGTAAGTATATTAGAAATAACTTCTGTAGATAATACAAAAATATGTAAAGACTAGGAAATACGATATATCTGTGGTGGTGGATGTCGAATAAAATATGAAGGAATTAAAAGAGCAATTCTAGAGAAAACTCTTTGGAACTACAATTGCGAAGGAAAAAGACTTTGTATGATGATTTTAGCAATGAATATGAAGAATAGGAGATATTTTTATGTCGGATTTAATTTTTGTGCATCAATTTTGATGAAAGTAGAATAAAATAATACTTGAAACATATGAGGGAATAATTCCAAATCTGAAAAAAGCAAAAAGTATTCAGGTCAATTACGCAACATTAATATAAATGGAAAGAATTCTCATTTAATAATTTGTCTAAATATGAATTAGAAGAAGTTGAAAATATTTTTGAACAATGAAAAATATTCAATTTAGTAAATACCAATATATTATATCAAAAATAAATTTTATAATCTGAAATACATGATGGATGTTTATTTTACAAAAAGACTGGGATGTATAGTTGAAAACATTCTAAAATCTAATGTTTCATACAATATATATATCGACGAATGTAAAAATAACTATAGAAAAAGACTACTTTGAATATTCATATACCTAAAATAATTAATAAAGAAAACAATTCTCTAATAAGAAAGTAAAGTTTATATCAATATTGAAGATCATAGACTAGAATTATATTTTTGTTTACGAGTGATTATCCGATTAATTTTTCAAGAGAATGATGTTATGGTTCCAAATAAAGCAACCTAGAAATTTTGGTTTGAACAAAAATATACGATAAAGTAGTTTCTCTTGGATGGAAATACGAGTAAAAACAAAGGATTTCTATATTCTGGAAAAGATTTGAAAACTCTATTGCCTTTCTTCATTCTGGAAGGAATAATGATTTTCACAAATCGTAATAAACCTATTTCACTATCGATACTTCTGCAATTAGGTATCATATGATATGATTGGTTCCGGAATTCACTGGTGATATCATTGTTTGATAATGATAATTTTAGATATAAGTGAAATGAGTTAATCTTCGACAAAGAATGGATTGAGATATAATGGAAAAGTATTATTTATTCCCAAATTATTGTTATCAAATAGTATAAAAAGGACAATGATAGTGTCATTATTGAAAAACAAAATTTATTAAATGCTACAGAATTGTCAGTGCAGTCTAGGATCAATAGATAATATAGATAAACTTATATCTTGTGATAATATTTCTATTGAGGGTAGATAATCAGTTAGCTTTAAGAAATTACCAAAAATCGGAGTAAGTGGTTATTATCCGGCTTAAGCAAAATGGTTTATGGAGCATGTTGGCAGATGATATGGGACTTGGAAAAAACACTACAAATAATTACTTTCTCAGTGATAAAAACAGAAAATGACAAAACATTGATTGTTGTTCGAAAAGCATTATTAATTAACTGGCAAAAGAATTTGAAAAAAATTTAATCCTAATCTGAATATTGTTCTGTATCATGGACTAAAACGAAATAAAGCAGATATTAAAAATAATAATATTATAATTACAACATATCAAACATTACTAAATGATATTGAAACAATTTGTAAGATAAACTTTAACAATATTATTCTCGATGAAGCACAATATAAAAAAATAGTCAAAGTAAAAGCATACAAGGCTATCAATTCACTGAAATCTGAAATGAAAAGTGCATTAACTGGTACTCCTATGAGAATAATTTAATGGAATTCTGGGGATTGATGAAGTTATTAAACCACAAATTACAAGTTCATATAAATCTATATTTAAAAATATGAATAATCAAATTGATAAAATAGGAGTAATAACTTCATGCCGTTTTTGTTGGAGGACGAATGAAAAATGACGTTTTAAAGAGTTTACCACAAGAGCAAGTATTATTTGTAAAATGGACCCTGAACAACAAACACTTTATAATAACATGCTAAAAAGTATAAAACATGAACTTGAAAGAAAAAGTAATCGTTTTTGAAATTAAGTCAAATAGTATTATGTAATGGTCTTTTGTATCTTCAAGAAATCTGTTGTCATCCTGCATTATTAGAACAGTTTGAGCAAACAAAGGAATAAGTTCTGCAAAAATGGAACTGTTATTTGAGTAATAGAACCTTTTATATGAGACAGGACATAAAATAGTTATTTTAACCGATTTTGCTAAAATGCTCAAACTAATAGAAAAAGATTATTACGTGAACATAAAACACTTTTTATTTAGATGGGCAAACTAAGAATAGAATGAATATCATAGATGAGTTTGAGCAAAAACAAAATTGGAATTTTCCTTATTAGTTTAAAAGGCGGGTGGAACTGGAATTAATCTAGCATCTGCTGATATAGGAATAATATGATAGTCCGTGGTGAGATCCTGCAATTGGCAAAACCAGCAGAAGATAGACTTTACAGAATTGGACAGAAAAAGCAGTGTTATAATTTGTCGCTTAATAACAGAAGGTACAATCGAAGAAAAAGTTCAGAATTAAAGATGGATATCCTATACAGCTATTAGAAAGGTCATGAGTTCCTACGTCTATAACAAAAGAAATGATGATGAAGTTACTATTCGATTAACAAATAATTAAAAGAGATATCATATTTTAGAGTGTCCACAATTTTGTGATTAATGTATATATAAAATACATTAATACAAGATTCTCTGGTTTATTTACACAAAAATTTTTATACACTATTTACTCGCTGCACAAAATTCTGGACATTCTCTTAGATTCGTTTTACTATTTAATCCCTCTTCTAAACTCATGCAATGTCTTATCATAAGTTTAGATTTAGAATATTCGTCCCCATAAAGTTTCCAACTAAAATTTGTGCAGTTTTCGTGAATCATCTTTTCACTTTTTGAGCAATGTTTTCCAATGTTCCCATAATGATTTTTGATCATCCCAAGTAGGCTCTTTGGACAATTGCAATTGGTGTTGTTTTATCATAATGTTTTTAATAATCTTTTTACAACTTCATCAATCATTTGTACAGACAAAAATATTGCCGAGTGAACATTTGTGAAAGGCTGAGGCTTTCTAGACTTTCTGTTTCTGGCACTGGAGTTCTTCTTCCAGTCTTGTACCAAATTGTTGTCACGACTCACTCAGGCAATGTGAACTCTTTCTTTGTTGCAGCGACAGCAGTTACAAATGAACTCACTCCTGGCTACGACTTCATACTCAATTCCGTATTCATCCAAAATATCCATTTGTTCTCTTGTTGCTCCCAAAAATACTTGGATCGCCAGTATGGACCCTTGCAATAATTTCCCATTTTTCTGAGAACTCATCGTAGCTTCCATCACTTCATCTAAGTTCATTGAGCAGAATTATAAACTTCCGCTCCTTCTTTATGACATTCATCTTCTCTCTTAACAAAAGCGAACCCATAAATTATGACATCTGCTTCCTTTACAATTCTTTGTCCTTTTACTGTTATTAATTCAGGATCTCAGGCCCCTGCTCTATAAGTATACTTTTTCATAAAATTACCTCTTTCTTTTTATATATTTTTATAATATTTCATTTTGTTCAAAACTTACTGATATTTCTATATTCAAATATATTTTTCATTTTTCTCAAAAACCTTCCCAGACTCCATTTTCAGATAAATGGATATTTTATCAAGTTTTCAACTTCTTCAACACTTATTTTCTATTTTTGTTTTCATTCCAAAAATCTTTTCAAATTTTTCCTGAAATGTCGTTGATTAATTGTCTCGTTATCCACAAAATAAATTTCATTAACAATGATAATCTTCAAAACTATTGCAAAATTCTCTAAACTGACTATTACATGCCCATTCACCAAAATATCCTTTATTGTCAATTTCTTGATTTTACTAATTTCTTCCTTATTCTCATTTCTTTTATCTCATTCTCAAGAAAAATTCCAATGGTGAATATCATTATACCTTCTCATAACAAAAAGTATACTTCGGAATAAAATAAATTTTATCTTCCCATTTTCAAATAAATTTTAAAAATTTGCTAGTACTCTATGTTTCCATAATTTAAAGTAAAGTACATAATTTCCATTTTTCATATTTTGGCAATTCAAAACTTTCGCCACATAATGGTTCTTTTCCATCGCTAAAACTTGAATATATTCTTCATACCAATCCTTATCATCGTAAACTTTTCTTTTTATTTCTAACATTTTCTCTCTTTTCCTATTATTTGCTTTTCGGCCAAAAGCATAAGTAGTATTCTCTCATGAAAAATGCTCTTTCTTTTATCATCGGATATACTCAGATCTCACAATAATGGGACCAACTCAATTTTTCCAAACACTGTCTGCGAAATTTTTGATATTTCAAATAAAATTTCTCATATTAAATAAATTTGATTTTGAAAAGCCCTTTCCGATACTCTTTTGTCAATGACAATTCTTTTAAAAGTTTTTTCCCATATTACTCCCAATTCCTTTTTCAATTTACTCATTTTACCCCCATTTATATTAGACTTTTTCAAAATAACTTATCAAACATTTTTACTAATAACTAATGTTCAACATTGGGATTTTGAACCGCTCTTATATAATTCCTTTAATTCTTCAAAAATGATTTCATCTCTCTCTATATTCTTTTTCCTTTTCTGTCAATTCCTATTATATGGTTATCTCCCAAACTACTGTGAAGTGCAACTCAAATTGGGTTATAATATCAAATTTCATAATTTCCTGTGACAAACTTTTGATCAACTGTATAAAATTTATAGCCATCGTAATTTTGAACCTCTTCGGCATCATAATAAGTATTAGTTTATTATATTTTATCTTTACAATATTTTTCTATTTCTGTTTTCTTTCTCGTAAATAGTTTGCTCCTATCGTTTTCCACTAATTCGGCAATATAATTACGGACATAATCCAGTTTTTATCTTTATCCGAAATACATCTTTTATATTTTCTTTTTATCTCTATTCTTAGTATACCATTCCAACAAATCACTTTTCTTACTACAACCTATCAAAATTTTTCAGTTTTGTAAAGTCCTTCAAATCTATCCTTGGCAATACATAATCTAGTTTAATTTCTTTGACAAAATCTTCTGTTGAACTCAATTCTACATATCTTTCTCTGTGTATCGTGGGTTTCCTTTTACAATCGTTTCTGCCATTCCTTCGAATTGTACTATAAATGACAAAATAAATAAAATCATAATAATTCATAACTTTCTTTTAGTTCTTCAATTTTACTATTTCTTATTAAAATGCTCCTTCATCAATCTGGTTTTCAACACTAATTTCTCCTTTTATATTATGTATGTTTCAAAGTTCCCAAATAAATCATATTAACAACCATCGCATACACAAAATACCTTGACGACTCCTAACGTCTTTTATAATCGATCCAATACTAATCTGAGTTTCTTTTAAAATACTGTCAAAACTTTTATATGGAAAAGTATAAATTATTGCACATAATAGTCTTCTTTATGCTAATTAAAACCCATAAAAATATATAAATGCAATTATCAAACAACTTAACATTGTCAATTTTCTTATAATTTTTATTTCTTCAACGTTAAAATAGCTATAATAAACCCAAAATAAATATTTGCAGTAATTAATAGGTATTAAAACATTAATTTGATTTTACTTTAAAAACTTCAAAACAAATTGCAAAAACTAAGGAGATCAGAAAATACATTGTAACAAACCATAATATAATTTTAGAAACTTTAGACAAATAACTACTAATCTTTATTTTACTTCTAAATCTTCCTAAAATGAATAATCCGAATTACAGACAGCAATTTTATAACTCCAATAATATCTATTCTAAAGCATTAATAATAATACTGAAGTAAAATTATATATATTGTAGTTTCAGAATATCATTTTCATATTCTTTACTTTTCCTAATAAATAAATATTAAACCATACGCCTACTACTACTACAGAAAGAAAATTCCTTCAAAAACTATACGATTATGGTGAAATCTGACCGTATGATCCCAATCATATTTTCCAACCCGAAATATAAATGCATAATTTGAAAAGATTATGAGGCTTTGCTGTATTTTTCTTAAAGTCTTACAGAAATCTCTTCCACTCCTTAACTCCTTTCTTCTTCCAATGTCATCGTCGAAAAATAAAGGAACTTCCTCCACACTCTCAATATCAACCAAATAACTATCATTATCTTTTCCACGATCTGAAAACAATGCATGCATTTCTTTATGTTCCTGTTTCAATTATCGCCTTTTAATTTTCTCAAAATTTCTGCTTATTTTCACAAAACTAGATTATCCATTATTTTTCCAATTTCCTTGTAAATGTCCAGTTTTTCGGTCGACAGACACACCACTTTCAAATCTTCATCGCCAATCATCAAGAGGCACATTCAATCTATTTGTGCAAATGCTATTCTAGAAAACGAGGGATTATTCTAGAGCCAATTGTCTCCACTTCAACATCATCTGCAGTATGCTCCAAAACGTCAGTATATGTGCTATAAGTCATCGGATCTCAATTGTCAAAAATGCCATTTTCCTTTTCAAGTTCTTCACTTATTTATGCGCGTATCTAAAAACTTTTCTTGCTTCCATCTTTTGCTCATCGCAAACTCCAAAACATTTGCTCTACCACAGGTTTCAAAATACTCTTTTACAATATTAAAAGCGAGTCCTTCCCTTCACTTTTCGCTTCAGGCCAGTACAATTACATCCACCTCTCGTGCAATTTTTCGTCGCTTTAACCGTTGTATTTTTCAGGATCTCCCACTCCAGCTCCCGATTCACCTTTGCACATCACATTTCACTTTCCTTTCTTTTATTCTCCTGTTCATCTTACTATATCATATTTAGCTACTTATGTTTCAAACTTTCCTCATCCACCACTCAAAATACTTTTAGAATTTCAACTGATTTTCACCACAACTTTTCCTCAATAAATTCCTTTAATACAGGAATATGAAAAGCTCAATTCTGAGTTCTACTCTACGCATAAGCCATTGTCGCATTTCCCTTTTTAACTCTTCCACTATTAGACCTCGATTCCTCCAAAATCGAATTTTCTTCCAATTCTTTTCCTATATTTTTCAGAAAATACCAAAATCCAATAATTCCTTTATGATAATTTTGTCTCAATTCCTTTGCATTAGCGCATAGTCGTTTTGCCCAATGATCGATTTTCGCATCTTCAGCGCAACTCCTCTGGGCCACGAGTTTATCGACTAATATTCTACAAACCATCTGCTTCTCCAATTTTTCATAGAAACTCTTTTTCCATTTAATTTCCAAAGTTCCTCGACTCCCTCCTTTTCCTAAAAATCCAAAAATCTTATCAGTTTGCAACTGTTGTCAATTGTGTAAAATTAACTTTAACTATTATACCATAGTTTGTTATACCGATGTTTCGATAGTCTAACAATTTTTATTATAACAAAAACACTCTAAATGTTATACAGTTTATTTACTATATCTCATTTGAGAGGTTTACATAAAACACACACATGTCCTAAAATTATTTTAGGTGATTATTTTGATCTTATTTTCACTTAATTCTATCATTTTAGATATAGTATGTGAGGATTCTACTTTATCTCCTAATTTCTACTAATAAATTTAAAACACCTTCTGAGTGTAATATTAGATTTAAAGATATCCTAACATGTCTATACTATAAATTTCTTCTGGCATAAAGAAAATTGCAACTTACTTCTTAATTGATTAATTCATCCATAAAAGAAGTTAATGCAATAAATGATTGCTTTGCATCAAAATAATTAATTCAATATCGATAGGATCTGCTTCCCATGCTACTCCGCTACCATTGAGTCACCACAGATACTATTACTTTTACATATTGGAAATTCATTTTGCGGTGGAGACACTACCATGATTACCCTGCTACAGAGACATAGTGCTTTGCAAAAGAAAGGCTCATTATAAAATTATTAAAACTGTTATGAGCCACCATTAAAGTCCTAAGACCTTTTGATTATGGAACTTTTACGTTATCTGGTAAAGTAGGAGCAATTTCCTCCCACAATTTCCTAAAAATCCTCTGCCTCCATCTTTCCAAACTGTTGTCTCCATTTGCTATGTTTGCATATCCTGTCTCAAAAGTCTGAGATTTACCTCTTCAGATATTATTTTCCATAATTCAGGTTGCTAGTATTTATATTACTACTTGTCTGTTGACTTGTTTTTCGTCAATATATATACCACCACCCTTTTACAGTGCATTAAACTTTTTCAGTACCTAATTCGGTATGGAACTGCTCACTTTGAGCCTGTTTCCTCAGCTGATCACTTCAGACTTGATGATTTGCTAATGGTTTTAGTTTTTAGTCACTGTGCTCGATAGGCGGAGTCGCAGTGACTTCTTTAATACATATCTCTAACCACGAAATTAAATTTAATCCGTTAATTCCGCCTGACCAATTGGGATGTGCTTTGCACTTGCCCAATTTCTCATATAGCGTATAAGAAATCTGGATGCTTATATCTAGTTTGTGTAATCAAGTCAATGTCTAATGCCCCTTTAATTAGAAATCAAAATCATCTAACTTTGATAAGTCTTCTGGTGAGTCAAATTGCCTTCTCTCATCATATTATCAGAATCATAGAAAGCCACTTAATATCTCAGATTTGTCACTCTAATTCTTGGTTGTATTTAATTGTTTCCTGTCTTCCATAAATAATTTTAATGCCGCATCAAATAAACCTGTCGATGACTGCAACAAAAATTTAGACAAATAATATGATTTCCTCAATTAACTCATTATTCATTTTTATCAATAACAAATGGAAGATTACTTGTGCACTTTCCGTTCATCTAACGAAGATAGAATATTGTCTGTTGGTAAACCTACCTTCTCCAAAAAGAATAGATACATATTATTTGAATCTTGTATAATTTGTGATATCTTACTCTGATTGTTATTAATTAATAATTCATTTTTCCATAAATCTCCTTTTAAAATTATATCATTGATTATAGATACCAAAAATAAGCATCTTTTATAAAAATATTCATAATACAAATCGTCTGAAATATCTGCTTTATTCTTTTCATAATATCTTTTAAGATTTGAATTCAACATCAAACATTATTTTTAATATTTTTCATTTCCACGATTTATGTCATCAATGACTGTTGTTTTTATCCAGTAGAGGATAGTATGTATCTCAATTCTTTTAAAATCATCCCGAATTTTTCAACAGATAGATTGTACATAATAAAATGCAACAAATTTTAGAATCATCAGTTGCAAATGGTTTTTAATTATTATTTTCAGAAATCACATAAATCGGATTTTTCCGACATCATCATGTTAAAATCTTTTACTTTTCTATTTTTCGCCACAATTATTTGAGAAATATCAATATCCTCAAACTTTGATTTTTCAAACATTCAAAGTGCTTCAAATGTGTTTTCTAAAACGATGAAAAGTTCAAAGCAGATTATTCGCCTTCTTTTTAAATTTTCATAAGAATAATTGATAATTTCTGATAAATTTCCACCTGAACCACCGATAAACTACTTTTGTCGAAAAGTTATTCCTTGTGGTAAATCTTCTGGTGCTTTTCCAGAAATTACGGTCATATTTTTATCTCAAAATTTTTCCATATTTTGTTTTGATTAAATCAACGGCTTCCTCTTTTTGTCCAATCATGTAAACATGCCATTTTTAGCAAATCTAGCCATTTCAATACTCACAGAGCCAGTTATCACCCAATATCAATACACACATCTTCATCAAATTTCCATTTTGCAATACTCACCGCTCTTATCTCTTCCTTTGTCATTGGAACTTTTCACGAATAAAGTCCTTATCTTTTTATATGATGCATTTTCTCTCCATTTCTTACATTTAATATTTTGTTAAAAACTTTCTTTTATTACAAAAACTTTTAACCATTTTGTCAAAGAATCACAACATTCATTCCAAATTTCTCTTCATAATTTGCTAACTCTCGCCTTAAAACAATAAATTTTCATTTTTCATAAGACAAGTATTTCCCAACAAAAATTTTCCACATTCTCAAGTATTTTCCAATAATTTTTGAGAGCAATTTTCTGCATGACGTATTTTCTTTCAAAATCAGTCAACAATCCAATCCATACTCATTCAGTTTTCCACAAAATCAATTCCTTCCATGAACACTGGCAATATCAAACATCATACCAATATTCTGAAATTTTGCAGACATATATTGAACCGATGATTCTGGCTTTAACTGCTGTTTTACAAAATGCTTTCCGTAACTGCATAAGTTAAAAGGCTATAGTCCGATGTCTCCAAGACACTAATCACAAGAAATCTTTTTATTTTGATTCTCATTTATGAAATCTAGAACTTTTTGACAAATGTCGGTAATCGAAAATATAGCGATATTCCCTCTGCACTCATGCTCTCCCAAACTTTCAATATGCCGCTTTCCCCGACGAAATTCTGCTTCCGATTAACACTAATTTTCTTCAAAACAACCAATTGGTAATGTGGCCTTAATCTAAATTTCGGCCCAAGCCCTAAAATTTGTATTTTTCCATTTTCCTGCTTTTCATATAATTTTTATTATGTTTTTCTTTAAAAGTAAAAACTAGAACTCTTTAAAAGAGTCCTTGCTTTGTCCAATAATCTCGGTGCAGTCAAAATCAACATTTCTACTTCAGAGTCCGAGCCATTTTCTGCAATGTTCTTCACATTTTGTTTTGCCTTTTACCGGTAGTAAATTGAAAACTTCCTGTCGCCATGTCCAGAAAGCCTCTTCAGTCGTGTTCAGATCTAAAATTTTGTAGCTTACATTTTTCCAACTTTTCGTAACTAATAGCATTTGCGGTACAAATTTCCATTTTGCATCCAGAAAACTCGACTGTGTGTGTAAGATTCACTCCTGCCACTTTTTACCAAATTTTCCCCAATTCTGCGTAAAATGAAACTTTCTTAACCTCATATTCACGCTTGTGTCAGACATATATCCAACAAAGTTACGAGTTACAACCCTTCTTCGGCTCTTTTGGGAATTCTTTGGCTTAAAACATTTTCCCCCGATTTCCAAAAGAAAAATTCTTTGTCTTTGTGTTAAAATATGTCACCATTTTGGCTTCAATTCTATTGCCAAAGAGAGGCTTTCCATGACTCTTCAGACATCAGTCACTTTAATTCCCATTGTTCCAGAATCGAGATTGCAATAATTCCTAATTTTGCATTCATTGTGCGGGCACCCTCGCTTTCCAAAAGGCACACTGATTTCTACATCAACTCCTACCTCTGGAAGAAACTCCTCAACTAACAATACTTGTCAACATTTCATTATGGCGTTGGATTAATTCTTGAGTCAGTTTCTGGAGTCCAGCTTTTCTAACTTTTCCAACTCCTTTCCTCCAAAAATATTGATTTTATCATCTTTTCTAAAACTTGACTTTTGAAAACAACTCTCCAAAACCATGTGTCGCATCAGGGTCATCTCCCATCTTTCACAACAGTCGCCGTCCTTTGTAATCCTTTGTCTTTAAAGATTTAATCCCAATTTTGTATTCTCTCGCCTCTCTTTGGAACGTCTATTTCCAACTGCCTGATTTTTCGACTTTCCCGGCAGTAGCAAATCTAATCTTTAGTCATTTGCCGTTCTTTGAACTCCCAGTGAGTATAACCATATCATAATTTTCTACCGTTAAAATATACATAATTTTACTCATTTATTTCTCCAAAATTATATTAAAATATATCTGAAAATACTTAAATCAATAATTTATATTATCTTTCGTTATATAAATATAAAAATTAATAAGTTTTCAGATATTAATAGATTTACTAATTAATTTTCATAAAATTGTGATTAATTATTAAAATATCTCTCTCTTTCATTACATTTGATAAAGGATTCCGATGCATCACCAACTGCAACTGTGCTTCCACCTTTTGTCCCATTTGTTCTGTCATGGAACATCGTATTTTGAAAAATTTCGGCCTTCGATTCAGGACATCCACAAATCCAACTGGCATCCAACTATCAATTTTGGGAATCATTACTCCTTCTTTATCCATCAAGCAATGTAAACAATCTTGTCGGTGCATTTCAATTAGAAATTTTCGTTTGAGGATCGCTTCAATGCTCTTTCCAATCCAACCATTGACGTGTAATTCCTCTTTCTTTCCTTCTTTCATACATCTGGATCCGCCACTCGACCAATACGCCTCGGCACCAGATTTTCAACCCATTTATTCAGTCCTGTTAACAATCATATTTGTATCGCTTTTAAGACCTCCACGACTAAAGTCATAGCGGGTTCTAAAATCTTGTAAAATATCAAAAATTTTTCCAAAGTTTGATAGGCTTTACACTCCCCTTATTCTTTTAGTGTGTTCAGTTTGCTCTCTCTGTATGAGATACTGATCCACAACTTTACTTTTCTTAATATATTTAATGCTCACATTACAATCTGCATTTATGGGTTTACCTGCGCTTTTGTTTGATATAGTCCTCTTTTTATTCTTTTTCCACTGAATATATATATTCTGATTTTCTTCTCGTATACTGGAATTATATCTCCATCAAAAAGAAACTTTGTACTTTTTGATGTAGCTCTCTTCTTGCAGTTTAAATTCTATTCCATATAGTTTACATAGATATATTAATTTATCTTAATTTTTCCATATGGTATGTTTACAAAGTTTTGATTATTTATGCTTCCTATATTTGAATTTTCTTTGAAAAATTCTCGTTATATCCTAGAATATTTTCCTATATCATTATTAAGACAATAATTTATAATTATTCTTGCTGCTTTTAGAAAGATAATCATTTATACGATTTATTTTCTCTTTCTGGCTATTCGCTTTTTGTCTTAATGTTGTCCGCTTAATCTTTTGTATCTTTTTATACTCTGTAATTTTGCATTTATCTTATTATAGTATTTGAGTTGTGATTTTAATTTTCTACCATCTATGAATGATGCTCAGTATTTGTGACACAAGTACATAGATTGTCTATCCTAAATCAATTCCTAGTGCATTGTTTTTCATTTAATTCCTTTAGGCTGCTGCTACTTCGTAAGTATATTGAATTTCAAAAGTGCCTGAAATGTTGTTTGGGTATATTCTAATTTCTTTTATCTTCTTACCTTTTTTAATACTGGTGGTAGCATGTCAACTTCCTGATGAGTTTTCCTAAACAGAATTTGAATAAGGAACTATCAGAATACCATCTTTTAATCTAACAAAACCTATAACCAAGGTTTGTAAAACCATCTTTGTAAGATATTTAGGTAATTTTTATATCTTTAAAATTATATTGACCATTTTAGCAAGTTTTAAAAAGTCCAAAAATGATTTGAAACTTCCATCTACTTCTTTTAGAATTTGTTGAGTATATTAGAATTTAACTTCTTATAGTTCTCCTATTTTTAAGCATTTTATAGTTTTTCGTTATAACTTAATACTTTTCTTATTAAAAATAGTATTGTCTAACATTATATATAGCCTGATTCTTTAAATTGCTAGCTATATGGCACAAATATTTAAATTTCTAAACTCTCTTTTACTAAGATGTTTTACCTGTTGTTTTTAAAGTTAAATACATAGATATCACCTCCTTTTCATCAGAGATGTTATACCATGTATTCTACATTTTATCTATCAGTAATATTTTTATTTGAAATATTTTTAAAGTTTTTAAAACCCCACAACAGTGCAGAGCGTCGTTCACATAAGTTCGCTACTACTTATGCAGTTCTCATGGTATATACTCCTTAATAAATTAAGGAGTTAGCCTTGAACTTCTTGTTATCTCTAACAAGCTCAGACTATATCTTATCCATATCCTATTTCAAGGACTTAGGCGAAAACCACTTCAATGCCAATCGCTTGTATTGTACTCCTCACGAGGATAGTCGTTGAACTTTCCTTTTCAGGATTAGTTGCTGATTGTCTATTATCATAATGTTTAGGATTTAACCTTGCCATCTAGTATATTTTTCTGCTTTCACTACCTTCACACTTATACCATATTTGAACGAAGGTATTATGTTGTGGTTATACTAACTTTAAGAGTTCCCAACAGTTCAGTTTCTTTGTTTGCTGGTTTTTGCTCCGTGTCTACATACAAGTTTCCCTATATGCTTACTAAAAATTTTTCGTGCCAATTCATCTCGACTAAAAGTCCTGAGTGTTCTTACTTTATTTAATAAATTCTGCAATTTCCGAGCTTCAATGCTTCTTTTGCCGATTCAATCGGATTATTTTTGAAATTCAACAATATTCACTAATCAAAATCTCCGTCGTATGAATCAATCTTTTCACAGTCAATTGCTCTTCCTCACTAAAATGATCAGCCTTTCCAGCCAATCCCTTCAGTTATTATTTCAAAACTTCTCACTTCTATTGATTTTGGATCTTTAATATATGACATATTTCATTGTGTGATAATAAGTACCACACTCTCCTTTCTTTTTTATCATTTTTCACTCTTCTAATTCATTATTTTTTTCAAAAATTAAAAATTTCTCATTTTTTTCAACAATCGTGAAATACTCCCAATTGTAGAAGACAGAAACTTCTTGCTATCTTTTTGATAAAAATCTTTAAAATTAAAATTTCTCTTCAAAAGCTTCCTAATCTCTTTTCACATCTAACAAAAAAACTCAAGAAACTCCACATTCGAATAAAAAAATGAATATGCGGATACCCAGCTATCGCATTATTTTTTCATATATCCACATTTCCGTTCTTTCCCATTATTCTTGTAAATATTATAAAAAAATAGCCTTCCGAGTCATTTTCACTCACTTCATTATTTTTCCAAAATTTCCGAATAATGAAATTCATGTCCTCGCAATTTTATCCCATTTGCAGTTTCAATGTTAATATACCCAAATCTTCCAATATTTAAACGTTTTTCTCATCCCAATTTCAATATCAAAAATTCACACATATCAAAAAATTTCACCATTTAATAAACGTAATTTTTGCCAAATACATAAATCCACCACATTCTGCAAATATTCTCACGCCATTTTTACACGCTTCAACAATACTATTTTTCATCGAAATATTTTCACTTAACTCTTTTGCAAATAATTCAGGATAACCTCCACCAAAATAGATAAAATCTGTATTTTCAGGAAGTTTTTTATCTCGAATTGGACTAAACTCAACTATTTCCACTCCACAAAATTTCATCAAATCAATATTTGCTTCATAGTAAAACGAGAACGCTTCATCTCTAGCAATCGCTACTCTTTTTCCTTTAAATTTATCTTTTAGATGTCCTATTTTTGCATGATTGTCCATATTTCGACTTGACTCAAATTCTTGTGCAATTTCTTTTATCCGCTCCAAATTTAAGCAATTTTGTACAATTTCCTTAAACAATTCCTGTTTCCTTGCATTATCCTCTTCAAAAGCCTGTTTCAAGCCTAAATGCCGACTCTCTGTAGCAAGTTGCTCATTTCTAGGAATGTAGCCTAAACACTCAATTCCTGTATATTTTTCAACTGCCTCCTTCAAGCTCTCGTATAATTTTTGTGAAGAAACATTGTTAAGAATCACACCTTTTATCTTCACTCGTTCATCAAACATCTTAAATCCAAGAACTTCTGCCGCAATACTTGTTGAAATCGCCTTAGCATTCACAACTAAAATTACAGGAATATCAAGTACTCTTGCTAAATGAGCCGTGCTAAAATTGTCCTTTTCGTTCCCAATTCCATCATAAAGTCCCATAACACCTTCAACAACAGAAATATCCCTGCCTTGCGAATACATCTCAAATATCTGTCTCACAGCGTCCTCACCTGTCATAAAAATATCCAAATTGTGTGAATGATGTCCTGTAAATACCTCATGATGAGTCGGATCAATATAATCTGGTCCCACTTTAAAAGGAGCCACATTTTCCAAAGCAGACATCAAAATACTACTTACTGTAGTTTTTCCACTTCCGCTCATCGTTCCTGATATTAATATTTTTTTCATAACAAATTTTTTTCCTCCAAAAATTTACAATAATCATTTTCATCAAGATTTTCTATACTTAAGATAACTTTTTAATTTTTCAAAACATTTGGAACATTCAAATTTAATTTTTTTCAAAAATTCAAAATCCTCAAAAACTTCGTCTCTACTACCTTGTCTTACAATTTTTCCTTTATCAAGAACATAAATATAGTCAGCGAAATTCATATGCAAAATCTGTATCGTGTGTCGAAACTACAAGTGTTTTTCCCAGCTTTTAGAAAAAAATTATCTAAAAATTTCAGAAACTCTTTTTGTATTTTTTTCAGATCCAACCAAGCTGTAGGTTCATCTAGAATCAATAATTCTGGCTCCATTGCTGTAATTGCCGCTATTGAAACCCGTTTTTTCTGACCATAACTCAAATGATGACAAGGTCTGTCCCTCAACTCCTCAATATTGATTTCCTTCATTGCTCTATTAACATTTTTCTTCTACTTTTTCCTCAGAATATCCAAGATTTTCAGGTCCATAAGCCACTTCTTGAAAAAAACTAACGGAGCAAAAATTTGTATTTCAGGATCTTGAAAAATTATTCCAACTTTTCTTCTCAATTCCTCCAAATCCTTTTTTTTATGTTTAACCTTCTTCCCCTCAAAATAAATGTCTCCTTTTTGTGCCTTCAAGAGTCCATTCATTATTAAAAAAATAAAGTTGATTTTCCTGAGCCATTTTTCCCCAGAAATAATGTTTTTCTTTCCTTTTTCAATATTCAAAGTCACATTTTTTTAACGCTTCTGTTTCATTATCATACGAAAAAGTTATATTTTCAAGTTTAAGCATTTTATTTTACCACCAAATATAAATTTATTGCAACTATTATTATTACAAAAAAATAGTTTCAAATCCAATTTTTTTGTATTTTCTATGAGAAAAAGATAAATTCCTTTTCCCAGTCTTGATTCTACAGCCTTTATAGAATTAAGATTATAGTAATATGTTTTTTTAATATCGCGACTACCAACATCGGAAAAGATTTCATCCCATTTCTAAAACTACTGTATCCAAGTCTTACTTCCTGTGCATTTTTGAGTCTTTCCTTATTCTCAAACAACAAAAAAATATATCTATAAATCAACAAAAACATTTCTCTAAAAATTTTTGGAAATCTCATTTTTTTCAAATATATAGTCTAAATCTACAACTGGTGTTGAGCAAATAAGAAAAATAAATTACTGATATTGACGAAAAATGAACGTAACAAAAAAATGTCCAAATATCCGCCTTTATTAGCCATAATGAAATTACAGTTGTTAAAATAAATAAAGCTGGAACAAAAATTCAGCTTTAGTAAATCTTTCACTTTCACTTTTACTACAAATAAAAGAAGTAAATTAAATAGTGTAAGATTAAAAAAATAAATACTACTTTACTTCCCGTGTAAAAGCAAAAAAATACTAATGTCATCATTGACAACGTAAATTTTATTCCAGGATTAATATTTTTTTATGGGATTCGTATATGATATTTTTATCTATTAGCATTTTTTTCTTTCACCTTTGAAATATCCTAAAAACATATCCTACAATTCCTGCACCTAATGCTGCTTGTAACATCAAAAAAAGTAAACTTTCAGTTTCCTCTCCAGGCAATTCTATTAAATTTTTAGCCCAAGGCTTGTAATCAGGTTTTTATCGTTTTTAATCATTTCTTCTCCTTTGTCATCTGAACCACCAAATTCAGATTTTTACGAGAAGTAATGGTACGACACCTATCAAAAAGTATTAAAACCAATAAAAATAACATTCTTTTTAAAAAACACTTTTATTTTTTTATTCTTATCCATTATTCTTCCACCCTTTTACTTCATATTTGTCAAGTATATTCATTACAACATTTGTAAGCAATCCTTCAATTATAGCAAGTGGAATTTGAGTTACTGCAAATACCATTCCAAATTTAATAAATGAAGCAAGTACTCCACCTTCAGGCGACGGATATGCAAGTGCCAACTGAAAAGATGTAACAACATAAGTTGCAAGATCTCCTATTGACGCTGCTAAAAATATTGCAACTGCTCTATTCTTCTTAGCAAGTCCTCTATAAATCAAGTACGAAACAATTGGTCCAGCGATCGCCATTGAAGCCGTATTCGCTCCAAGAGTCGTAAACCCTCCATGAGCCAACAATCCAGCTTGAAATATCAATACAATTGTCCCTAAAATTGAAGTTACAAATGGTCCATATAAAATAGTTGAAAGTCCTACTCCAGTCGGATGTGACGAACTCCCTGTAACTGACGGAATTTTCAACGCCGACAACACAAAAATAAATGCTCCTGCCAATGCAAGCGTCATTTTATCCTTAACACTTCCTTTAGAAACAGTTTGAAGTTTTTTTATCCCCAAAATCCAAAATGGAATACATACAACAAACCACACGATAACCCAATTTATTGGTAAAAATCCTTCCATTATGTGCATTGAATAACCGTTTACACCTACCAATAACATACTAGTTAAAAACTAAAAAAACAATAATGTTCTCTTTTTCATTTTTCTCCTTCACAATTTAATAATGTCAGACTTAAAAAAATAGAATTAATATTTTTATTTTTATCAGTAAAAATTTTAACTTTTACTAAATAATATATAGTTCTAAATTTATAATAAATCTGCTATTTAACTAGAAATAGTATGGCATTAAATAAATTAAAAAATCAGCTAAAAACAGAATTTAATACGTCAAAACTTCCATAATAATTACTATATTACTACTATATAATAATTTTATGGAATAAACCACTATTGATTTATTTTATTGATGTATACTAAATCTTCCTTCCAGAAAATTTTTATATAAAAAATATTAGGTAAGTCTCTGACTAACTTCATCCTACTCATTACCCTTCCCAAAATATTTAAAAACATTTCAGTGGATTTTTGTACTTTCGTCAGTTTCACAGTAGTGAGGGCTGTATCAGTTTTTAACCGATTTCCTTATTAAGTTTTTAAAACGCCTACTATTCACTATAAATATTATATTATTTTTCTATATTTGTCAAGCCAAATAAACATAGCTTTCAGTTTATCCATAAACATTCCGAATAAATTTATACTCTCCCATTCCTTTTTAAAACAGATGTTGCTTCATAACCTTCATTTTTCAACTATTGTTTTTCCCACGAATCTTCATCATCAGAGACATATCATTTTTAGCATGATCTCCAGCCACTATCATAAATGGCTTTTAACAAAATCCTTTTTAAAGCCTTTTTCCTTCATTTTTCAATAACATCTTTAATAGTCACTTTTCCCTTCAACAGTAGCTATGAAAATATTTTTCCCAGCTTTTAAATACTCATCTTGTAATTTCAGATAAGCATAATCTGCCTCCTTTCAGTTCCATGACCATAAACTACTGGCATCATTTCCTTCGAGATCATTAAACTCTTTATTTTCTACAATTTTCTTAAAATCTTCATCATCTGCCAAAAGCGGTTTTGATATTTTTCCCAAAACTTGTCATCAAGTTTTTGAATATTTCAATTCCATCTAAAATATGCAAAGACATTGTTATTATTTCCTCAAACCCTTTATCTTTTAAGACTTTTTAGTCCTTCCTTCTGGTCAAATATATGAATCCTTCATCTTTTTCTATTATCCGTCTTATGATTCCTGAAATATAAGCTCTTTCCCATTTTCATTCCACTATTTTCCTCTACTTCCCTGGATTGAATCGAGACATCGTGATATCTTTGTCGATGTCCCAAAAACTTATTACTAGAATAAACTTTTTCATTTTGTTTTCTTTTCCTTTCAAATTAATATTTTTACAGAATACATGCAAATAATGTCTTTTCACTTTAATGCCTGTTAAAACTCTGTCATGTTGCATATCAATCACTTTCTTCATTATGCAGTTACTTTGTAATTATGTGAAATTATATAAAAATCAAATTTCTTATTGAATAAAAAGAATATTTGTATACTTACTTGCATATTTGGGACCATGAATATGAAAGAGTTTTCAAATTGATTTTATTGGTAGGGAGTTCATTAGCAATGTTTATGCAGCTGTGATACCATAGATAATGCTGACTTGGCACTGGGAAGCACAAAACGATTTCAGAATACAAGAATCCTTATGCTTGCCTGACTGCACTATTTATCGAAGAAAAGGACAAAATGGATGCTTTGACGACAACGAAAACTGGTTCTAATATTTTAATAAAATATAGTAAAAAGGGCTGTCTCACAAAATCAAATAAAATAATATTTATGTTATAAAATTATTTTTAAATTATGAGACATCCTCTTTTAAAATTATCAAATATCAGTAAATCTTAAAAATATGAATTTGATTTTTTCTAAAATTATTTTTAATTTTGATTTTGCATCTTGAAACAGACCTTCTATAAATTCCCTTTGCTCATATCATTTCCTGAAATTTTTTTACAGTTCCTGATATTTCACGTGCGAAAGGATAAACATTATAAGTCCAGCTATTTTTTTCAGAAATTTGACGTATATTTTTTTATTTTCTGAAGATGCCACTTCTGTTATCTCCATCTGACCTTTATATTTTCTTTTTCAAATACTTTCAAAAAGGCTAAGAAGCGCTGATTCATCTTTTTTTCTATAATAAATTCAATTTTATCTGCACCTGAAAGATTTTTGATACATTTGTTTTGCAAAATCCCCATCCTTTTTCATTCCAAAAATTAAATTGGCAAGTCCTCCTCTATTTAAAGTTCCTGATATTACTGGACTTTCATAATTGTCATTAATAATTCCAACTACAACTTTGTCAAAAAGCTGAAAAATGAAAGTGTCCCAAAAAAATAATAAACAATGCTAAAATTAATTTTTTTCATCATTAATTCCACCTTTCTTGTTTTATAAAAATATTAATTTTATTTTCTTCTGCCCTTCATAAATCCTCCACCAAGACCAGGAATACCGCCACTATTGAACATTTTCATCATCTGCTTCATTTGCTCAAACTGCTTTATTAATTTATTTACATCATTTACTTGAACTCCGCTTCCTTTAGCAATTCTCATTTTACGGCTTCCATTTTTTAGAAGTTTCGGATCACGTCTTTCCTGAACTGTCATTGAGAAAATAATCGCTTCAACTTTTTTCATTTCCTTTTCAGCCATTCCCATGTCAATCATGCTTGAGTCAACTCCTGGTATCATTTTCATAATTCCAGCAATTGATCCCATTTTTCTTATCATTTTAAACTGCTTTAGAAAATCTTCAAAGTCAAACTGATTTTTTCTAAATTTTTCCTCCATTTTCTTGGCTTCTTTTTCATCAATGGCTTCCTGTGCCTTTTCCACAAGTGAAACGACATCCCCCATTCCAAGAATACGTGAAGCAAGCCTGTCAGGATGAAACGGTGCGATGTCATCCAGTTTTTCCCCTTCACTTATGAACTTAATTGGCTTTCCTGCAACTTCCTTTACTGAAAGGGCTGCCCCACCACGAGTATCTCCATCCAGTTTCGTAAGTACAACCCCAGTAATATCAAGCTGTTCATTAAATTCCTTTGCCACATTAACCGCATCTTGCCCAGTCATTCCATCAACGACAAGTAAAATCTCATTTGGGTTAAAACTATCCTTTATATCCTGCAATTCATGCATAAGCTGCTCATCAATATGCAGCCTTCCTGCCGTATCAATAATTACATAAGTAGCATGCTCCGCCTTTGAAGCCTCTATTCCCTGTTTTACAATTTCCAATGCATCCGTACTCTCATCAATTGTAAATACTGGAACTTTCACTTGCTCTCCCAATACCTTTAATTGCTTTTTAGCAGCAGGTCTATAAACATCCGCTCCAATTAAAAACGGCTTTTCCCCTTTTGATTTCAGATATTTAGCCAATTTTCCAGAAAATGTAGTTTTCCCAGCCCCTTGAAGCCCAGAAAGCATTACAATTGTAGGATTTTTTTCAGCTTTAGCAATTGAAACATTTGAACCTCCCAGCACTTCCACCAACTCATCATTTACAATTTTAATGAATTGCTGTGTTGGATTAACTCCGCTAATAACCTGCTCTCCAAGAGCTTTTTCCCTAATTTTTGCCACAAAATTCTTAGCTACGCCATAATTTACATCCGCTTCAAGCAATGCCAACCGCACTTCTCTCAAAGCATCCTTCATATTATTTTCAGTCAACTTCCCCTGACCGCTGACTTTTTTAAATATATCTTTAAATCTATCTCCTAAATTATTAAACATTACTAATTTTTCTCCTTATTTTTTTATATTTATTTGTAAAAGTCCCTGAAATTCTCTTAATTCAGTATTTTTTTAAATTTTTATGACTTTTTATTTTTTTACAGTTATTTATTTGTATATTTTTTTAATTTTTTTCTAAATATAGGATAACATATTATAGAAGAAAAACAAGATAGGCAAATGGAGTTTATCAACTTGCAAAAAAATATTGCTAATAAATGAAATTCAAATAAAAATCATAAGGATAAAAAAACTTTTATTCACTAAAATATACCCAATCCTTTTAGACAGGAACTAATACTATTTCCCATTAGAATAATGGATTTATTACAAAATTTTTACTTAACAAGGAATTTTGACCCTTGCAAGAAAAATAAATATATTTACTGTTTTTTTAAAAATAGGGTTTTAGTATAAAGAATAGAAACGAGGTAATTAAATATGAAAAAAATGAATTTCATAAAAAAAGAAAATAAAAATTTTGCTTTGCTTTCAATGTTATTTTTTTAGTTTTAAAGTTTGCTCCAATAAGACTGGAAATAATTCAGAAAGTACAAACAGCACAACAGAACAGCAAAAAAACAGTTTCTCAGAAGAACTGAAAAAAATATACTAAAAAAATGCAGCGCAAACACAAGATACCTTTTGTAGGTGTGCATAACAGCGTTAAAGATTCAATCGTAAATATTAGAACAAAAAAACTGTTACGGTAAATACTTACAATCCTTTGGAAGAATTGTTATATGGACGTTCTGGAGGACAGGAAAAAAACGTGAGTCTGGTTCGCTTGGTTCAGGGTTTGTAGTTTCAAAAGATGGATATGTTGTTACAAACAATCACGTTATTGACGGTGCAGATGAAATTTATGTAAAATTCTCAAATGGACGTGAATATCGTACAAAAACTTGTGAGAACTTCGCCTGAAGTTGACATTGCTGTATTGAAGATAGATTCAAATGAAACATTTAAACCGTTAGAATTTGCAAATTCAGATCAAGTTCAAATTGGACAATGGTCAATCGCCTTTGGAAATCCATTAGGGATTAAATGATTCAATGACTGTCGGAATCGTAAGTGCAGGTGGACGTAGTTCACTTGGAATCGAAGAAATTGAAAACTTTTATTCAAACTGATGCCGCTATTAACCAGAAAATAGTGGAGGTCCGTTAATTGACATTACAGGAAAAGTTATTGGAGTCAATACTGCAATTTATTCACAAAGCGGAGGAAGTGTAGGAATCGGATTTGCAATTCCAGCAAATTTGGTAACGACTGTAAAAGATTCAATTATCGCAACTGGTAAATTTGAAAAAAACCATATATTGGTATATACTTAGGAAATTTAGATGCAGATAAAGTAAAAGCCCTTAACTTAAAATCTTCAAACGGAGTATTTATAGCAGGTACTGTTCCAAATGGTCCAGCAGCAGCAGCAGGAATCACAAAAAATGACATTATCACAGCAGTTGATGGAAAGGAAGTAAATTCCGCAGGGGCCTTCGTTGGAGAAATAGCCGCTAAAAAAGTCGGACAATCTGTAAAATTAACTATATCTAGAAATGGAAAAACATCAGAAGTATCAGTAACTCTTGCAAAAACTCCAAATGCCATCGAACAGCAACGTATCATGCAGCAAAAAATGCAGCAGCAACAGCAATTAGAACAAGAACAATTCGGTAGATAAAAAATATAAACTGCTCTAAAAGTCTTGAATATGAGCCAGACAAAAAGAGCAGTTTTTTTATTTTTATACAAAATTTCTAATACTTTCATTTAATTTGATAAATAGAAATTTCACTTCCATACCGTAACTTGAAAACTTAATCAAAGATATTCAAGATTGCTTTTATAATATAAAATATATTAAAGGATGTACAGTTATCCTAACATTTCGGAATTTCACTTATATGTAAGTCTTTATCAATTCCAAAATGTGTTACTTATTATAATTCCGTAAAGTGACTTGCTCCACTCTCTTGGGTGAATACAAGTTTATCCAGAATATTTTTTTACTTTTTTTCAATAAATTATACATCATTTTTTTAAAAAGTCAAGCAAAAAAAGTTATACAAACTTTTTTTATAAACTTTAGATAATTTTTCAAAAAAACTATTGTTTTACCCTGAATTTGACTTTTCTATTCGGACATAACATATTGCAATATTTCTTGAAACAGTCCTTCTTCAGTATATTTTTTTCCCTTCTATCCCAATTTTTTTAATCCATATTTCTCAATAGTTTTTTTGTAGTAACAGGCCCAATCGAAGAAATAACCTTATTTTTCATAATTTCTTTTTATTTCCTCATTTTTCACTTAAGTTTATGCTATCAGCAAAAGGCTTTAAAGGTTGATGAACTTAAAAACATTAAGATGTCGCTTTCTTTTATGTATTTTTTTCAGCTTTTTCCTTTTCCACTTCGACTTTCTGAGTTTTATAAACTACAAGTTTTTTTCATAATTTCGATTGTATAAATCTGAATATTTTTTTCATTTACTGGAGAAATATCAGATACTATAAACAGTATTTTTTTCTCCTTCCTTAGTAAAAATTCACACTTTCGTTAGCCAGCCTTTCTACCGTATATTCTTTTGGATAAAAAAATCTGGAATTATTTTATATTTCTCAATTTCTTCTGCCGTTTTTTTCTCCTACGACACCTATTTTAACATTTCCCTAAAAGCACGAATATCCTTTACTTTTCTCATAAATCCAATAACAGAATTTATGCTGTTAAATAAAAGGGTACTGTATCCCTTCAAATCAGGCATTTCAAAATCAATATACTCTATATTAATAAATGGAAGGCTCAAAGCCTGTCCGCCAAGTTCATTTATCTTATTTGAAATATTTCCCTGTTTTTCCCTATTTCTCGTAACAAGAATATTTTTCCCAAATAACGGCTTATTCTCAAACCATTTCATTTTTTCACGTAAATTCACCACTTCCCCAATCAAAATGATGGCAGGCGATTTTACATTATGCTCTTTTACTGTATTTACTATTGTTTCCAATGTTCCTATATAAGTTTTCTGTCTTGTCGTAGTTCCATCTTTTATTATCACAACAGGTGTTTTCGGATCTTTTCCATTATTTATCAAGTTTTCTGCTATTTTTTCAAGATTGCTTAATCCCATTAAAAAAACTAAAGTTCCTTCCAATTTTGCAATAACTGGGAAATCAAGCTCTGTTCCATTAAATTGCGTATGTCCAGTGAATACATGAAATGAAGTATTAATTCCTCTATGAGTTACAGGGATTCCAGCATAAGCCGGCACAGCAATTGAAGAAGTTATCCCTGGAATTACCTCAAATTCAATATTTTTCAGCGACTAATGCCTCTATTTCCTCTCCACCTCGCCCAAATACAAAAGGATCTCCTCCCTTTAATCTCAATACTAAAAGTCCCTCTTTCCCTTTTTCCACAAGTTTTTTATTTATTTCCGCCTGCAATTTCCCTCCAGCCGTATTTTCTTTTCCCATATAAATCCGTTCTGCATCAGACTTTGCATACTGTAAGATATTTTTTTATTTACAAGCCTGTCGTAAACAATGCAGTCAGCTTTTTCTATCACCTTTTTTTCAATTTTTAAAGTTATAAGCCCTTCATCTCCACAGCCTGCTCCCGCAATATAAACTTTTACCTTTTTCTCATTTTTTTCAGGCTCCTTTTTTTATTTCTTCAGCCAATTTTTGTGCAATTTCCTTCGGATTTTCCTTATTTCCTTCAACTTCTTTAAGCATTCTGCTTCCATTATCATTAAACATTCCCTTTAATTTTAATGTATCCCCTTCAATAACCGATGAACAGCCTATCGGAGTATGGCAGCCTCCATCAAAAATTTTTGAAAATTCCCTTTCAGCTTCACACATCATTGTAACCTCATCATCATTTATAATTTCCAGAAGATGCCGTATTTTATTATCATTTTCCCTGCATTGAATACACAAAATTCCTTGTCCTGGTGCAGGCATAAAAGAATCTGTATCAAAATATTCAGTAATTCGGCTTTCCAGTCCAACTCTCTTTAATCCCGCCGCAGCCAGCACAATCGCATCATATTCCCCATCATCAAGTTTTTTAAGTCTTGTGTGAATATTTCCACGAATTGCCTTTATTTTTACATCATCTCGCAAATTTAGAAGCTCCCTTTCCCGCCTTATGCTCCCTGTCCCAATCACAGAGTTTTCATCAAGTTCCTTTAATTTTTTCCCACTTTTTGAAACAAGCACATCACAATTATCTTCCCTCATTGGAAAACACGCATTCAAAAGCCCTTCTGGAGTATTCTGCGGCATGTCCTTTAACGAATGCACCGCCAAATCTATTTTATTTTCCAGCATTTCCTTTTCGATTTCCTTCACAAACAAGTCCTTTTGTGTCGTTTCCTTTATTTTTGTAAAATCACGCAAGTCCTTGTCCCCCTTTGTAACTATGACTTTCAGTTCTATTTCCAGCGATTTCCTTTTATCAAATCCTTCAATTTCAAAAAAATCCTCATTTTCCCTTAATTCATCATATTTTTCAATCAGCATTTCCTTCACCTTTTCTGCCTGTGCAAGTGCCAAAATGCTCCCTCTCGTTCCAATAATTATTTTATTTGATTTCATCCATTTTCACCCATCTCGATATTTTTCTGATTTGTATATTTTCTTCTTTTTTCAAGTTTTTCCGCTATTTTTTTCAACTGCTCCTCAATAATGTAAAAAAATACTTTTTCCACAATTTCATCTCGTTTTTCCACATTTTTATTATATTCATCCCAAATATCCTCCAAATGATAAAGGGAAACATTCTCAAATTCTCCAATACTAATTTCAATATCTCTAGGAACTGCCAAATCAAGAAAAAACCTTTTCTTTCCATCATTTAAAATATCCTCAATTTTAGCCTTTTCAATTATCAAATGCGGCGCAGAAGTGGCACTTATCACAATATCCATATTTTTTATAATATTATATTTTTCACTAAATTCCGCCGTTTGGACATCTGGAAACACTTTTTGCAACTCAATGGATTTTTTCAAGCTCCTATTTGTCATCGTCAAATGACAATTATTCATTTTGTGAAGAAGCGCAAGAATCGACTGGCTCAAATCTCCCACTCCAATTACAAATACCTTTTTATCTTCAAGACTTTCAAACTTTGTCTTTATAAATTTCACAGCAATCGAATCCAGTGAAATATTTTTCTCATTTATCCTGCTTTCTGCCCTAAATCTCTTCCCAGTTTCTATCGCCTGATTAAATATTATATTCAAGAATGAAGATGTAGTCTCCTTGTCAAGAGCCTCAAAATAAGCCTTTTTAAGCTGCACAAGAATCTGATCTTCCCCCTTTATTATCGAATCTAGCCCACAAATAACTCGAAGCAAATAATGCACCGCCTCAGTCCCTTCATAGTCCTTCATCTTCTCAACCCTAAAATCTCTCTTTAACCTCTCAATTTCAAATTCCCTGCTAACATCCAGATAAAGCTCTATCCTAAGGCAAGTTTCAACAGCCACATACCCCTTTATAACCCTTTTTTCCAAATACTCCCCCAAAATATGTCTATACCCTTCTTTTACAAACTTTTCCCTTTCCTCCAAACTCAAATTTTTATAACTAAAACTTAGAATATAAAAATTTTTTTACTAAATTTCTCATTCATTTTTTTCTCTCTCCGTTTTTGTTTTATTTATAATTTATACTAAATCCCTTTTTAAAAAAATAGAAATTATACTTTATTTATTTCCTGACAAGGGATCTTGATCTCTTGCAATTGCAGTATCAACAAAAATTTTTTTATAATTTTGGCTGTATTAAATACTTGCGGAAACTCCTTTTTCCTAATCAAATGACTGTTCTACAGAACTTCTAGTATTCCCAACTCTTTTTCTATCTTACATCAAGGGAAACTTTTACTCCGTAAATTGTTGCCTACTTACATTCTATTAACTTTTTCCATTTTTTTGTCAATTCAATTTAATATTGATTATAACAAAAATAAAAATAATAGGGAAGATCTTATAAGTCATAAGAATTCCCTATTTAAAAATACTAATAAATATATTTCATAATCTCACCGACTATATCGCTTGTCATCTCATCTAACACATATTTTTTTCTTAATATTAACAGTTTTCCATTCTTCCTTAGGGTTTATTTGCCTTTTTCGTCAAAAATATTTCCACCAGTAGTGATTTTTACTTTGTTAGTTGAAAAAAATTAATGCTAAGTTTCTCTTGATCGCCAGAATTTCTCATAAATGAATTATTGTCAAATCCGATAAGTTCAAAGCTTTTTGGTTTTGAAATCTAAAAAGTGTAGGTATTTTTGTGTTACAGACCAGACTTCCTGCACTCAAAAAAATAATTAAGTTTAATTTTTTTAAAAATATTATTTTTTTATGCTAATGCTGTCTAAAGTATCCATAAAGAGCTGGACTTTCCTTATCTCCTTCGCTTTTTGATAAAAACCTTTGTCATTCTTGCCTGCCGAAATATAAACTTCCATTTTTTTGCTTGAATAAAACCAAAAAGTATTCTTGGATTTAAGTTTAAATATTCAGAGCCAAGATTCTCGTTTTTTTACAATATTTGCCTTATCAGTTTTTTTCGATAATGATGGCAACATCTTCAAGACTTATCATTATTTAAATCTCCTTTAACCGAAAGAACAGTTTTTCCAGCCTTTTTGGAACGAATCCATTTATATTTTTTTGCCTTTTTCTGGAAAGTTTTCCCCAAAAAGAAAAAAATTGAGAAAATTAAAAACAATAATAAAATAAACAATAATTTCCTCTTCATAAATAACATTCCTTTCTTTTTTTATTCTAACTGTTTGTAAAAGTCTAAAAAAATTCTGATAAATACAGTATTCTAAAAATTTTTAATTTTTTTCTTTTTTTCTGCTCTCTAACAAGGGGACTTGATCCCTTATGATATTAGTTAGGTTACTTTTTACAATTGCCTATCTTCTATTCTAAAAATTTTTTTCAAAGCCTCAATAACTCTGTCGTTACTCCTTCTATCCTTAATTGCCAGCCTAAAAAAATCTTTCATTCAAAAAAATTTAAAATTGGATGCATCCCTTATTAAAAATACCTTCTTCCATCATTTTTTTCCCGCAACTTTTTTTCACATTCAGCCCTTTTAGAAAACAATTCATCTTTTATTTTTTTACACAAATAAAGTTTACTTCTGTTTTATAAGGCTTTATTCCTGAAATTTCATCCAGTTTTTCATACATATATTTTTTTCTTCTGTTATCCAAACTTTAATGTCTCTTCGATATATTCTGTATCATCAAGCACCGTTATTCCAGCCATTTCAGCGACATTGTTCACGCTCCATGGCTCTTTTTTTTCAGCGATTTTTTTTCCCAAACTTTTGTCAAAATAAATTCCATATCCCAATCGCAGGCCAGGAATTGCAAAAAAATTTTTGTAAATGCACGAGTTACAAACAAATTTTTTTCTTATTTTCCCCACTATTTACAACACTTTCCTTTAGTCCATCCTCTAAAAAAATTCAATAAATGCCTCGTCGATAAATAACTTCGTATCATATTTATTGCATCCTCTCAAAATTTCCTCTGTTTCAGCCATTTTCAAAAATTTCCCAGTTGGATTATTCGGATTGCAAATTATTGCCAGATCATATTTTTTCTCAAGTTCCTTTTTTAATTTCCCAATATTAAGATTAAACTCATCTTTTTCTTCTAATTCAAAAATATTCAATTTCAATTTTCTGACTTTCAGAATTTTTGCACGCTCTTACTGCCCTTTCATATTCACCAAAAAGTAGGCGACACAATCAGCACTTTTTTTCGGGCTTTATTACTTTTTATGAACAAAAAAATATAAACTTCTGTTGCACCATTTCCCAGCACAATATTTTTCCAGTTCAACTTTATTCAGTTTGAGCCAATTTTTTTCACGCAATTCCACATAATCAGGGTCAGGATACTTCTCAAGAATCCCAATATTTTCAGCAATCTTCTGCTTTTAAACTCTTAGGCACTCCGTAAGGATTAATATTTGAACTGTAATCCAGTATTTCTTTTATATTTTTTTCCCTAAATACTTTATAAATATTTCCACCATGAAAATCCATTTTTCCCTCCTTTTTCAAAAAAATCATTTTTTTATACAATCTCTCATTTCATTTTACCTTACAAATCTTTTTAAAAATCAAACATATATTTGAATATTTATAAATATTCATTATTTAAGCAGAAATAGTACTGTGCAATGCTCAAAATTAAATTATGCAATACACAAAAAACAAACGTGATTTAAATCACAATCTTTAGAAGATAAGGTATAATAGCAATAAATAAAAATATATTGAATAAATTAAAAATTAAAGGAGTTGAAAGTCTATGAAAGTAGTATTTAAAATTTTGGCTTTAATTTTGCTGGGATTAACAATAACAGGCTGTGAATTGCTGGATCCAAGAGAATGGCAAAGACTTAAAAGAGAAGATGATATGATGGGTAGAGAGTATGACAGTTACACTAGAAAAAAACCAAAAATTCAAGACCACATTGCCTTGTAGATGAAAATGGAAATATGAAAGAATGTCGGAAAACCCCTTATGAAAATAAAAGATTTACAGGTTGTAGCGGCTCAGAGAGAGATATAAGAGGAAGAATCTGTACATATAAAGATTATTAAACAATTAATCCAAATAACAGTTAGGAGAGATTTTTTTATGAACAAAATATTTAAAAATTTTGGCTTTTAATTTTACTGGGATTAACAATTACAAGTTGTGAATTATTAAGTCCAAAATTTTTGGGCAGAAGTTAAAAAGAGATGACGTTATGACAGGTAGGGAATATGATACCAGAACAGGAAAAAAACCTCAATTGATAGACCGCATTGTCTTTTTAGATAGAAACGGACGTAAGAAAGAGTGCCGTAAAACACCTTATGAAAACAAAAGATTTACAGGTTGCAGCGGATCAAATACAGGTACGCTTGGAACTGGAAGAATCTGTACATATGAAGATTATTAAACAATTAACCAAAATAATAGTTAGGAGAGATTTTTTTATGAACAAAAATATTTAAAAATATTAATTATAGGCTTACTTGGATTGACTTTAATCAGATGTTCAACGCCAGATGTAGTTGGATATGAAGAAGAATGTAATGGCGCTAAAAAAGAACAATTGTGAATACTATTACTATTCTCATTAAGAAATAGACACAAATTATTAACTTAACTGCACCCCAAAAATTATATACAACATAAAAGGTGCAGTTTTTTATTAAGACAGTTTTTTTCCTAAACTCTATTTTTAACAATGAATTTACTACAAACTTTTTCAACAAATAAAAAAATTGGGACATGTAAAAAAATTTTTGCATAAATAAAATAACAAAGTACTGAATTTACTGGATTCATTTATTAGTTTATACAAAATTCTGGACACTATCCCTCTTAACCTATTTTGTTTTCTGTTCCATCCCCATTATTTCATAAACCTTCTCAATATCCACATTTTCCCTCAAAATTTGTGCCAATTTATCATATTCCCTGTTTTTATATTCTTTGAAACTAAAGTTTTCATCGACTTTGTCTAGCCCTTTAAGTTTTCTTGCTTTGTTCAGAAAATGATTTGTAAATTCAGAATTGTCAAATATTCCGTGAATATACGTTCCGACAACATTGCCTTTCACAGCACCTTTTAACTTTTCATCGTCAAAAATGCACTTTATTTCAATTTTTTCCTCATTTACAGGATAACTGTAGCCTTGATGTATTTCATAGCCTTTTATTTCAATGCCTTCCATTCCGCTTAGCACTCCATCGGCATTTTTTATTTTATTTTCATACTGTGTTGTTGTTTTTGCCGTTTCCATAACAGTTTCTATGTCAAGTAAATCTAAGCCTGAAATTTCTTTTAGATTAGATTCGATATTTTGAGGATCCATTATTTTTTGTCCCATTATCTGAAAACCGCCACAAATTCCAAATACTATTGTTCCTTTTTGCAAGCCTTATAATTTCCCTGCTTATATTTTTATCAATTAAGTCCTTCATGTCTTCCACAGTATTTTTTGAACCAGGAATAATAATAATGTCCTCATCTCCCAGTTCAGAACTTTTTGTAACATATTTCAAGGAAACATCGTTATAATGGCTAAGTGGATCAATATCAGTAAAATTCGATATATGCTTTAGTTTAATAACCGAAATCCGAATTTTCCCTTCTTTTTTCACATTATACTTGTCAATCCCCAGACTGTCCTCCTCCTCAATTCCAAGCGGAACAAACGGCACTACTCCCAGAACAGGCACATTTGTCAGTTCTTCAATCATCTCAATTCCAGGAGTCAAAAAGGCTTTTTATCCCCCTAAATTTATTTATAATTACACCTTTTATCCGTTTTCTCTCACTTTCTTCAAGCAGCATAATCGTCCCGTAAATTGCCGCAAAAACACCGCCCCTGTCAATATCGGCAACTAGAATAGCAGGCGAATCAGCCATTTCTGCCATCCCTGTGTTTACAATGTCATCTTCCTTCAAGTTAATCTCCGCAGGGCTTCCTGCCCCTTCTAGCACGCAAATATCAAAGTTATCCCTTATGTGATTATATGCCGCCATTATATCCTTTTTCAAATTATGCTTATAGGCAAAATATTCTCTCGCATCCATATTTTTGTAAACTTTCCCATTTACAATAACTTGCGATTTTCTATCTGTCGTAGGCTTTAGCAAAATCGGATTCATAAATGCCTGTGGCTCGATATTAGCGGCTTCAGCCTGCACCACCTGAGCTCTTCCCATCTCTTTTCCATCCCTTGTAATAAATGAGTTCAAAGCCATATTCTGCGACTTAAACGGTACCACGCTATACCCATCCTGATAAAATATTCTGCAAAACCCCGCATTAATTATACTTTTTCCCACATTAGAACCTGTCCCAAGCAACATTATATTTTTGTGTTTTCTTTTCATAAACTATACTCCTATTTTTAATTTATAAAAAAATTTCCAATTTATTTATAAACAAACTATCTGTTTCTACTAAAATTAAGTATAGCAGATAAAAATGCCATAAACAAATTGGATTTATAAAAATAATTACTATTTTCTTTTAAATTTTATACTGCCTAAAATTTTCTTAACTTTGTCGCTATAAAATGCTCCAATTACAAATGAAATATGTGACATTATACAAAATATATTTTTTTTCCCATTTGTCAAATAAGACATCAACGAACTATTTTTTTATTTTCAAAAAACAAATTTCTAAACACAAAAATAAACCAATATTGCAATCATTATCCAAATTAATGCCTTTTTTTATTCATTTTTTTCAAAAAAATCCTTTTGCACAAATATCCTAAAAAAATACATAATTCCCAATATTATTATCAAGGAAATCACCGAAAACACAATTACAGAAATCTTCAAAAATATGTTCTGGAGCTACAAAAAAATCGCTGCAGAAAATAATGCAGAAAGCAAACCAAAATAAATATGCTAATGCTGGATATATCCCTCCTGAACTAAAAAAATAAATTATTGAAAATAAAATTAATCCTAAAGGATTATCCTGTTTCGTCACAAGTTTATCTGTATTTTTTTCATTTTTCTTCTCCTTTTTTTATTTATTTTTTTCTTTTAAATTTTATTCTATCTAATATTTTATTAACTTTTTCGCTATAAAATACTCGATTGTATAAAAAAATATGTGATGCTGTACAGAAAATATGTATTTCCCGTGCTGTTGGTGCAAACATTGCTGTACTCTCATCTGTTTCTGTAAAAAAATTTTTATACAAAATAAATCAAAATTGCTATCATTGCACCACCTAATACAGTTTTGTTTATTTTTTTCAAAAAAATTTACTGCTAAATATCCCAAGTAAAAATATAAGTATAAGCACAATTATCAAAGCAATTCCTGAAATTACAATACCAATAATATTAATAACTATTTCTGGAAGATTTAAAATTTCTAGAGAATTAATAATTGCGCCTGCTAACGGCATCGCAAAAAAATCAGCCAGAACAAAAAGTGCTAATATCGGATATATTGTTTTTCTGAAAGAAAAAAAGTAAATTACTGTAAATAAAACTAATGCTAAAAAAAGCCTTTTTGCTTTCGACATAACTTTATCTTCATTTTTTTCCATCCTTTTTTTCTCCTTCTTTTATTTTTTTATAATCATTTGTAAAAGTCTAAAAAAATTCCAATAAATACAGCAGATATATTCAGTAACATAATTCTTTTTATCTTTATAAAAACCAAGATCTCTTTACTTCAGAAAAATTTACTTTTACAAACTTAAAATTACTCATATTTTATCACATAAAATTTATTTTTTTCTATATGAAATTTTTTTCTCAAAATATATATTTGCCAATTTCATTCTTTTTTTATTTTTTTACAAGGGATCAGGAGCATTTATTAAACGGAATTATAACAACTATATTATTTTAATGGAAAGAATATAGCAAATAAAAAAATATGCTTACTGGCAAGCAATATATTCGCTCTACTAAAAATAAGCATATTTTCTGCATTATCTTAAACTCCGTTTTTTTCTATTTTTTTCAAAAATCAAATAAAGAATTTCTAAAAATAATATTCCACTCCAAAATGCCAAATAAAAATACCCTATCTTTCTTATACTTTGTTTCTAATTTTTTTACTTAATTCCGAATTTAAAGAAATATTTTCATCTAAATCTCCTGTTTTTATCTAATTGATATTGATACATAATTTCTTTTTTTATTTCCAAATTTATCAACCAAATGTTCTGCATCCTGTAATTTTTATTTCTTTTTAGATTTAATTTTTTTCTAAAGTTTTCTCATCTAAGTTATATTCAACATTATTACCATTAATTAAAAAAATATGTTTCTGGTTTGACACCATATTTTTCCTTCATAAGAATCTGTTTCCTCGATATAGCCAATCCAATTATTATTAATTTTAGATAATCCATCTAAATACAAAAATTAAATCCTCAGGTTTTGTCTTATCTACAAGTTTATAAACTTCATGCTCTGAATCCGAACTCAAAGTTCTCTTTATCAAAAAATTTTTTTGATATTTCAAGTTCACTGTTACGATTAACTGTGTCATAAGGGAAACGAAGATATATAACAAATAATAATGATAAAATTGTAAATGCGATAAGAAAATTAAATTTTCGTTTTGAAACAAAAAAACCAGAAAGTTAATAAAATTAATATTGGAATTATAAAAGGGGATAACAAGACAAATCCCCAAGTTATATTTGTGTCTGCAAGCATATTTTTCTCCTTAATTTCTATATATTTATGACCCTTTTTATTTTTTTCAGAAATATTTTTTTAAAAAAACTATCATAAATCTCAAGTTTATCATCAAGATTTTGTAAATATTTTTTTGCCACTTTTCAATTTCTATGTTTACATATTTTTTTATGATTTGTCAAAATTTTTCATTCTTTCTTTTATCGTTCCGTTCCCTTCATATCGCAAATCTGAATATTTCTTAATTTCACTCAATTTCATTCCCATGTCTTTTTAATCTTTTTAACATTTTTTTATCCATTCAATATCAGTTTCATCATATATTCTTCTATTCTTTTTCGTCCCTTTTTACACGAAACAAGTCCTTTTTTTCATAAAAATCTTATTGTGTATGAAGTTAAGCCTGTTTTTTTCTGAAAAATTCCTTTATTTGCATTGTTCTATTTTTTTCTCCTTCTCTTTATTATAACTAAAAAAATAATAGTTGAAGATTAATTATAAATATTAAATATTTTGGTTATTTTTATATTATACTAAATATATGAAATGAAAACAACTCAAATAAAAAAATTTTTGGAGGTAAAATAGAAACTTTGTTAGAAAAAACGCTTGACTTATACTATACTCTAACTGTTATCCTTTATTTATCAAATTTATGGAGGTAATAACTATGAAAACAAAATATACTGTTATAACAGGAGCAAGTTCGGGAATAGGTAGAGCCGTGGCTCTAAAATTCGCAGAAAGAAATAAAAATCTTATTCTGATTGCACGAAGAAAGAATTTACTAGAGGATCTAAAAAGCGAAATTTTGAAGAAAAATCCTAATTTGGACATTCTTGTAATAGATTTTGACTTAACCGATGTCGATAAAATTCCTGAACTATATTCAAAATTAAACAATTATCACATTGAAACTTTAATAAACAATGCAGGTTTTGGAATGTATGGTGATATAAAAGAGCAGTCTTTAAATAAAATTTCAGATATGCTTCATCTCAATGTAGAAGCATTAACTTTGTTATCTTCCTTATACGTCCAAGATTACCACAACGAAAAAGATTCTCAATTAATCAATATCTCCTCAACAGGAGGTTACACAATCGTTCCAAACGTAATTATCTACTGTGCCACAAAATTTTACGTAAATGCCTTCACAGAAGGACTCGCACTAGAATTAAAGCAAAACAACGCACAATTAAAAGCAAAAGTCCTAGCACCCGCTGCAACCAAAACTGACTTTGGAAATGTCGCAACTGATAAGACTGATTTTGATTATGATAAATCTTATCCAAACTATCATACATCCGAAGAAATGGCAGATTTTCTCATTCAACTTTACGAAAGCGACAAAACTGTCGGTTACATCAACCGTGAAACTTTTGAATTTGACTTATCCGATGGATTTTTTCAAAATGCGTTTAGTTCTAAAAATAATGTGAAATTTTAAATATTAGTTTTTATTGTTGATTTTTAAGCAACGATTTCTTATTGATTTTCGTTGCTTAATTTTTTTTCCGACGATTTTTACGATTGGTTTTTTTCCGATGGTTTTTATATATCTGATATTTCTAGTTACCCCTAGTTTTTTTGTAACATATCATTTTTTTAACAAATATCTTAACAAATCTCTCGCACGGCTTTCTTTATATATTCAAAAGTTTTTTTCTAATTAGAATTATATAAGTTCATCATTAAATTTTATGTTATCCAAATTTTTTTAAATCTATTATTTAACTCATTATATTTTTGGGTTTTTAGACAACACAACTTCAAAATTTTTTTACCTTCTTCTTTTTAGTAATTTTAATAATTCTTTTTCATCATTTTCTATAAAAAAATATTTTCAAAATATTTATATCTTTCAATGTCTTCTTTTTGTTAAATGAAAAAAATCGATTTGTCAAATTTAAATACATTTTTCAAAAAAATAGTATTTATTAATTCATTTTTTTCTTTTAATAATATTAAATTCATCGTTATTAACATATTTAGATAAATTTTTGATTTTCTTTTATTGATGATTTATCTTTTAATATTTCAATTTTTTTCTAAAAATAGGCTTGTTTTTTTAAGTATGTTAGCATTAATTTCTTCATTTGTTAAAGTAATATTCCATATTGAAGAATTTTCTAATGTTCCGTCATCACTTTTTCAAATGCTCCAATGTTACTTCATTTGATATTATAGAAGTATCATTTTGAGTGTATGAATAAATCAATTCTAGTACATATTTAACCAATCTTGAATTTCTTTTTAAATTTTTATCTATATTAGAATATTTAAAAAGACTGATTAGTTTCAAAAAAATAATTTATAATCTTTATTTTCAATATATTGATATAAGATATTCATAAAAATCAGTAAAAAAAGTATTTTAAATTCATTCTGTGTTTCACAATTATAAACTTTATAAGATATTGTACTTATTAACTTATCAGTTTTTGTTACTAGTTTGTTGTGTTGTATTAAATATAAAGAAAAAAATTTCTTATTTGAAGTAAAGATTGATTTTTTTACTTGTTCATTTATAATATTTTTATTATATAATCCATAAATTGCACATAATAATGATCTTATTTGTTGGTTTCTTTTTTTATATTAAAGTATCTTATCACACTATCATTATTATCTCTTTGTGATATTTCTTTATATATTTTTAGAAAAAAATTCTAATTCATTTAGAAAAATTACTTAAATCTTCTATTTTAATTTCTTCTTTTTATCAGTCTGTAAATTGAATTTTGATTTTCTGCATCTTTTTCTATATAACATTTAGTAAAATGTTGTATTAGAAACATCAGGATCATTCAAATGATTAATATTTTTCTTGAATGATTCTCCATTTGCTTTTTCGCATTGTCAATAAATTCACGTTCTCTAGGTTGAACATACTTCATTATATGATTTTTTTAAGTAATTCTATTTGCTTTAATTTTTTTGTCCTCTTGCATTTAATACTTCAAAAAAATATTATATATTTCCTCATCTTCTCCTGAAATGATTTCAACAATATTGACAGATAACAATTTATCTAAAAATTTATCTAAATAATCAAAATTTTGATTTTTTTAATAAGTTATCAAAAATAACTATATAATTTATATAATTTATTATCTTTACTAATTGTTGTAATTCTTGATGCTGAATCTATCGCTAATTTAATTTCATTATCATATAAATCATTACTAATAACCAATTCTCTTTCTGATTCCATATTTAAAGAGGTTATGAAAGTATCATAAATATATGTACCTCTTTTTTTCGAACTTTCTGTACCCAATTTATTAAAATTTTTTTGTATAAAACAATTAATAATAAATAAATTGTCATCATTCTTTGTTGACCATCAATTATTTCATAAATATCTATGCCCTTTGTTTTTTTAATCTCTGATTTAGCACTATTGTTCCTAAAAAAATGAGACCAAGGTATTTCTTTATTATTTTTGTTTAAGAGTAAATTGTAAATCAATCCATAATTCTTTCCAATTTATCTCTTTCCAAACGTAATCTCTTTGATATCTTGGAACTTCATAAATTGAAGCTCTTTGAAATATATCTCGTATTTTTCTATTTTCTGTTGTAAATGCCATAAATATTCCTTTCTGAAACTATTTTTTTATTAATTATACAAATTATTTTTTTTAAACTTGTCTATTATTAATACTCTTATTTCTCCCTCACATACTCATTCCCATAAAATGCCCAAGCCAACTGCCCAGTCATCACAATCCAAATCAGCGGCTCGCAAATCATCACACCGAAATACCCCAACTTTGGCACAATAAAAATTACGAAAATTATTTTTCCAAAAAATTCGATTATACTGGAAACTAGAGGGATTACTTTTTCTCCTAGAGCTTGTAGAGCGTATCTTAAGTTGAATAAAATGCCTAATATTGTGAAAAATGGTGAGGCGATTTTTAGGTAGGTTGAACCGTTGTAAAGGACTACTTCGGAGTTTGAGCCAGACATTAGGTGAATCATATTTTTTGAAAATAGGTAAACGAAAATTGTGATTCCGATTGCAAAAAAGATGTCCATTAGGTTTGCGTAAAATACTCCTTTTCGTATTCTGTCGACTCTGTCGGCTCCTTTATTTTGAGAAACGAAGGTTGCTAGTGCAAGTGCCATTGTTGTTAGTGGAATGTTGCAAAATCCCATTAATTTTCTTGCCGAAGTGTGTCCAGCGATGATTAAATAGCCAAATCCATTTATTGCATATTGTAAAATTAGTGATCCTGTTAATACAATTGCAATCATTAAGCCCATTGATATTCCTTGTCCAAGCAATTCTCTGTATAATTTTGCATCGAATCGGAAATGTTTTTTTCTTGGGATTAAAATTGGTTCTTTTATGTAAATGTAAATTACGCTTAAAATTACAGATATTGCTTGTGCGATAACAGTTGCGACTGCTGCACCACCAATTCCCATTTTTTTAGGGAAGTTATGAAATAAATATCAAGAAAAAAATATTCAAAATTGAGGCAATTACTAAAAAAATACAAGCGACATAAAAACTGTTTCCGATTGCTCTCAAAAGTCCTGATGACAAGTTATAGGAAAAAAAGTTACTCCTATGAACATTGTTATAATATTTATGTATTCAAATGCTTCATTTATGATATTTTTCAGGTGTGTGTAAAATTTTTAGCAGTGGCATTAAAATAAATCTTGATAAAAATCATCACGGCAATTGTTACCATAAGTCCAATAACAATCGAACCTGCAACTGATTTTTTTCAAAAGATTCTTGTTATTTGCTCCGTAACTTCTCGCTGCAACCATACTAAGTCCATTCCCAATTCCAAGCGCAAAACCGAAAATTAGCTCAAAAATTGCTGCTGAGGCCCCAATTGCTGCAAGTGAATTGTCTCCTAAAGTGTGTCCAACAATAGCAATGTCCGCCATATTGTAAAGTTGCTGAAAAAAATATTTGACACTAAAATTGGTATTGAAAAAAATCAGTAGTGATTTCAAAAATGCTGTCGTTTATTAAATCAACAGAAAAAAATTAAATTTTTTTTCATTTTTCTCTTTTCTTTAATTTTAATTATTCTTTATCTATCGTTATTCTGTAAAATTATTTATCCTGACTAATAAAAAAATTATTTTTTTCTAAAAAGTCTTTCATATCAGTAAAAAAATAGGTATTTCCAATTCAACTTCCTCTTTACTCGCAGGATGTGTAAATTTTTACCTTGTAAGCATGTAAAAATTGTCTATTTATCCCAAAGGCTCTTTATTTAAGCCATTTCCATAAAAGCTCATCTCCAACAATTGTGTGCCCAATCGATTTCAAATGCACACGAATTTGGTGCGTTCTTCCCGTAAAAAAGTCTCACATTCCACAAGCGTCACATTTTTCAGGATAAGTTTTTCAACACTTTTACAGCCGTTTTTCGCATACTGACCTCTCTCGTCAATAATTCTCTCCAAATTATCGCCATCTCGAAAGATCCGTCTTTCAATGACTATTTTATTTGTTTCATTTTTTTTCCAAAAATTTTTTTATTAAAATCATTTTTTTATCTTTAA